>ERZ808046.19-NODE-19-length-245187-cov-11.154563_pt1 | contig 245187 bp, 216 predicted proteins | sample MGYA00380196_ERZ808046 | MGnify/ENA primary metagenome ERZ808046 (study PRJEB31490, sample SAMN06133421) | mouse gut metagenome | isolation source: Z6_2 | host: mice | place: China: Chengdu | collected 2015-05 ...
ATCCGGGGAATCCGCAGCCAGACGGATAAGCTGGACTTTCTCTTTCAGGCCCTTGTGAAAACCTCCCGGCTGGAAACAGGCGTGATCCAGTTGGATAAGAAAACGGGCCGTCTCTTTGATACCGTGGCACAGGCCATGAGTGGAATCGTGTATGCAGCGGAGAAAAAGGAAATCGCCGTGACCGTGGACTGCCCGGAGGATTTGACCTTTTTCCATGACAGCAAGTGGACATCCGAAGCCCTTTTTAACCTGCTGGACAATGCGGTGAAGTACACCCCGGCAGGCGGGAAAATCACGGTGTCGGTGCTGCTGTGGGAAATGTATGTGGAGATCAAAGTGGCTGACACAGGCAAGGGCATTTCCGAAAGCAATCAGGCCGCCATCTTCCGGCGCTTCTATCGTGAAGAAGAAGTACACGAACAGCAGGGCGTGGGTATTGGTTTGTATCTGGCCCGCGAGATCGTAACGCGGCAGGGCGGCTATATTAAAGTGGTTTCGGAGCCGGGCAAGGGCTCGGAATTCTCCATTATGCTGCCTGCAAGATAGAACGCTGTGGACGGTAGAACGCAGTGGACGGCCACTTTCGGTTGCCCGCCGTAATTTTTTTGATATGTCCAAGCGTTGTAACATTCCCCCCTGATTTTCAATAAAAATTTTTGCCGCTGTAACATTTCGCGGACATTTGGGTTTTACAATACCCTTAACAAATATGGAGGTGATACAACTATGACATGGCCTTTTGAGAATGATACCAGCGCCATTGCAAGGAAGCTGGCAAAACGAAACTTAAAAGCAGATAAAAGTAGAAACATCCTCATTATCATTACGATTGCTTTAGCCGCCTGCTTAATAATGACAACTACCTTGTACTTTTTTGCTTCGCAGCAAAAATCATTAAATGATGCGGCTGGGAGTTATCAGGCAATTATCAACGAAGTCGATAATGATACCATTACAAAACTGGCAAATGACGATAGGGTTCAAATGGGTGTAAGTCATCTATTTGGTTTAGTATCTTATGGGGACTATAAATTGACCGTCCGTTCCATGGATGAAACACTAATGCAATTAGCAAAATATCCTGATTTAGAGGGAGAATTACCTGAATCTACAAATGAAATTGCTATCACAAAAGCATTTCTTGATAGAGCTGGATTATCCAAATCCATAGGCGATACGATATCATTAAATCTGGGAGATGGAGAAAAAGATTATACCTTATGTGGTATTTTGCCTGTCGAGAAATCAAATTATTCTGTATTCGTGTCGCAGTCCTATGTTGAAAAAACCATCAGCGAACCGACATACTCTGCTTATATCCGTTTGAATGAATCCGATGGTTGGTCTAAGGCTGCCATACAAGCTGAACTCTCAACTTTGTGCAGAGAGTTGGAAATAGAACCCAGAGCATTGCAGTTTTCAACATATTATTTTTCCCTCGTTGAGCAAAGAAGCAGTCAATATATTGCTGTAATAACATTTATCAGTCTTATTGTCGCTCTGGCCTGTACTCTTGTTATTTACAGTCTGTTTTATGTGTCCATAGCCAGAAAAACAAATGAATATGGAAAACTGCGGACAATAGGGGCAACCGGAAAACAGATGAAAAGGATAGTCTTTAAAGAGGGAGTTCACCTTTCCGGAATTGGTATTCCGATTGGAATATTAGTCGGTACAATAGCAGGATATATTCTTGTTCCGCAAGGCTGGAACATTCTAATGACATTTGTAATTGCTGCAGTTACAGCTTTATTTGTGTATCTATGCGTTATGATTGCTGTAATTAAACCAGCCAAAATTGCGGCTAAGGTTACGCCTATTGATGCAGTCCGTTATATGACTGGCAATAATGATGTAATGTTCAAACGTACAAAAGTGTTACATCGTTCTCTATCCGCGAAAAACTTAGCTTTTCTTAATTTCGCAAGGAACAGAAAGAAAACAGCTTTAACGATTCTGTCGTTAGGGGTATGTGGAATTTTGCTGATGGCAAGCTCTGCATATTTTAATTCGATTGATCCTTTAGAAATGGCGCGTAGAAGTTTTCCTTACGGAGAAATTCGTCTTGAATTAGGTGATTACGGGCCACAGGCACATAACAGCGAACAATACTCCGAACTCCAAAAATCGAACCTGCTTACGGAAGATTTTGGAGAATCCATTCTGGACATAGAAGGTGTGGAAGAAATAAAAACATACCAAGGCACTGTTTTGAATGTTCGTATCCCAACGGGAGATATTGAACCGATTGTTTCAGACGCTTATGCTCCAAGCTCTCAAAAATTGCTTGAGAAATATTTGATTGATGGTACGGTAGATTTGCAGGAACTTCTTAATAATAATGGCATTATTATTGAAAATGGCCCACAGTGGAAAGAAACTTTCGGATGGGATGCGGCGATTGGGGACGAACTTCTGATTGAAGTTGGCGGCCAAACATTGGAAGTAAAAGTAATGGGAATTGTGGATTCTAATATACCGTATGGTGGATATGATACGCTGTTTATTCCTTTAGAAATGCTGTCAAAGATCGTTCCTGTTGAAAACCTCAATTATCAATTTATTGTAGATACAGATGACAGTAAATGGGAAGCTGTAAAAGATGAAATTCAAAAGATAATTCCACCGACTTCCAGCCTTTATGTTAGTACCTTGAATGATTGGGTGGAAGCGTACAACGAAAAATTATTGAATTATCGTATGCCAGTCTACATTTTTGTTATGTTTATCGGAGTTTTTGGCATTATCAATCTGCTAAACACACTTATAACAAATATCCTGGCACGGAAACGGGAACTGGGCGTTTTGCAGGCGGTTGGTTTGAGCAGTAAACAGCTTTCTAAAATGTTATTGACAGAGGGCTTGTTCTATACATTAGGGGTGCTGCTTCTTTCCATATCATGCGGAACTCTTATAGGGTATCTTCTTTGTATAGTCTTTAGTGCGATGAGTATTTTTGGAAAGGTAAGTTATCATTTTCCGATATTTGAAATGTTCAGTTATTTTATACTGATGCTTGCCGTCCAAATGCTCTTCTCGTATTTGGCGATTCGACAGATAAAAAAACAATCTCTTGTAGACCAAATACGGGAATTGTCATAAGAACTTATGAAACGAGCAGCTAACCATCTTCCGCCGCCGCAGGGAAGGTAGGAGGCCCATCAGACAAAGCAAGACTTCATAGAGCGGGTATCGCTGTTGGAGAAATCCGGCAGTCGGTATCCGCTCTTTTTTTGCATCCGCAGACTGGTATATAGGCGTGTATCCTGTCCCATCGTAGGGGCTGGGTACACGCCTTTTTTCTTTTTCCCATAAACCCACATTGAGAAATCATGCCGCCCAGATTCCGATATATCAAGAACAGCTAATTTCCCATAAATTCACCACCTACTTTCCATATGGCCTATTGTTTTTGAAAGCCCCTCATGAGGAAGCATCATTATAACTGAGTATGCCGCTTGCGATGGCCTCCACCAGTAACTCCTGATATTCTGGAGACAACAGCTTTCCACGCTCATCTGTGTTTGTTAAAAAACCAACCTCAATTAGAACGGCGGGAATTGCCGTTTCTCGTAAAACAGCATAGCTTTCTTCCTTCACTTTTCGCGTTGAAATCGAATGATTTTCCGCCGATGATGTAATGGATTCCGCCAAATTTTCACCTTCGGCTGATTGGTAGTAATAGCACTCAAATCCTTTGACAGAAGAATCTTCTTCATACGAATTACAATGGATGCTGATAAAATAATTCGCTCCGGCGTTGTTTGCAATCTCTGCACGGTCAAGCAAGCTGACATCGCGATCAGTGCTTCGCGTTAAAACAACGGCAGCACCCTCAGATTCCAATTTTTCCTGGAGCAGCAAAACGATGGACATAGTAATATCCTTTTCGGTTGCCCCCTTTATTACGCACCCAGGCTGATCTCCGCCGTGTCCGGCATCCAGGACGATTTTCACTTCTCCGGGAATGAACGGTGCTGCCGGGATGACGGAGCTTCCTGCAACAGTGGCATTACCTGTTGAATCTCCTATATTTCCATCAGGCAATTCGCTGTCAGGTGTATGAGCCAGATGCTCTTTGATATAAAGCACCCCGCATACCATAAGGACAATCATCAGAGCCAGCAGAAAGAAAATCACAGCTCGCAAGGCATAGGCGATCATCAACCTTCTGCCGCGCTTTTTTCGCCTCGCTCTAACGGACGCTTGGCGCTCCCGTACTGTCACGGCTCAAAAATCACCTCCTTCCCGTCTGATTTTAGAATCATGGTAACTTTCTCGCCGTCATAATCAACAGACAGGGCTGGCTCATTTGAAATCTTCAGACTGCCGATGCCATCCCTGCCACATAGATAAACACAGTCGGAATCCATGCGATTGATGAAATACAGACCTTGATCGGTCAAACAAAAGTCAGCGGCAACCATATTCCGAAACGGCCTGGCCTTGTGGGTCTTAGTATCATACGCCGTCAGCAAAGAATTTTCGTTGATGTAAAAGATAGTCCGCCCATCAAACGCTATATTCCCCCTGGTGGGGATGTCCAGCATTTTCGTAAGCTGGATTGTTCTGCCTACTTCCGTAATCCCATCATTCGTAATGAAAAAGAGGCTGTCATCGTTCAAGAAAAAGCCATAGCAGTATTGCAGAAACATCCAGGTATCCCCCAAGGTATAATCAATTCCCAGCAGAGATCGCCCGCTGTCCGTTATTTTCTCAAAAACAACTTGTTCCTCAAAGGTTTCCGTATTGAGCTGGACGATAGACACTTGGGTAAACGTGCTGTTGTAACTGCCAACCCGGTCAACATACTGTTCTGTGCGGGAGGTCATATAGTAAATATAGGCGGCATCCACATAAACGGCATGGACGGATTCCCCATCCGAAAAGGCCCCGAACAGCGGAGAGAGGGCCAAAGCCGTCAAAGCGCCGGTTGCCCGGTTTTCCAGAGAGTATGTCCTCGTCTGGTCATCAAAGATTACGTTGTAAGTTTCCGATGCGCTTTGCGAGGATGAATTGTATATTCCGTTTGCGGACGTTCCGAAAGAGCAGCCGGACAGCGAAATCAGAAGCAGCAGGCTCAATGCGGCAGCTCTGCAGCCTTTAACGGGTTTTCTATCAGACTGCCAGCAGTTTGTGTTTTGCCGCAGCACCCACCATACCATGAGGGTGAAGAAAGCGGCGGACAGGCCAAGCAGGGCCAGCAGTTCCTGGGGGGAACGCTCTGAAAAAGTCATGACGGCTTCTCCTGTCAGCGAATCCTCCACGGAGGAAGTTCCCTCCAAAAAGCCGGTTGCCAGCAGGAACGGCAGGGGCAGCGGCAAGCGGTAGCAGATCTGTCTGGACAGGCCGATATACGGAATCAAGGCGGATGCCACTCCGATCACCACTGTTAAGGCATATTTTTTCACCAAAACGGAGAGAAAGAGCAGCAGGGCGGCAAGGTACACCGAGCCAAAGCAGCGCAGGACGGTCAAAATCAGATACGCAGCCAGCAGGGAGATGTTTTTTGTACTGCCCCCGAAACTGGCGATACTCTGAACAGGGTACTCCCCATTGGGCAGGCCGTATTTTATTCCGAAGAAAGCAAAGCGAATCAGGGCTAACCCTCCGCAGAGAGCGAACACGGCGCAGAGGGTCATCACGACTTTGCATCCGGCACTCTTACGGCTCTGCGGCGCAGTCCGCAAAAGCGCGTCCATCTGACAGCTGTACTCCGAACAAAAAACCGTGGTCGCCAAAATCAGAACGGCAAAAAGCAGCGGGAAGTCCAGCGTTTGGGAGGAAAACAGCCCCGCCCAGCCGTTGGTGTTCAGAAAGTAACGATTGCCGGTGTTTTCGCAGATATATAAATATTGCTGATACGCAGCTTCAAAGCCATGCTCATGAGCCAATACAGTGTTGATCTCCGCAATCTGACGCTCATACTGTTCCGCCGTGATCTGATTGCTGTAATAGCTTTCCTGCAGCCGGGTGCGGGTGTTGCGGGTCTCCGTGATGGCCTGGGCCTCCTGTTCCAGCCAAGCGGCCTTTTCCTCTGTGTACGCCCCGTCCAGCCGTTCAAGATACCACTCGTATTCCTCGCGATATTCTTCCATCGCGCTGTTCTGCGGCCTGTCGGCTGCAGCCAGCCAAACCGTACTGACCAGGACCGCAGCCAGGATATATAACAGGCCCCGCTGCATGACCATCAGTTTTTTCCATTCGTAAGAGAAAACACTCATTTTGCCCTCCCAACACAGCGGTGACAGTTTTCCGCTGACAGAAAATAGATTGCGGTAACAAGCACAAAGCCCGCTGTCAAAGAAATCCAAACTGCGGCCTGCCAAGTCAGGACGGGGAACCCGCCCAGATTCACAAACTCCGTTTTGCCCAGGAGAACACGGTTGGTCAGCAGAGAATAAGGGTTCAGCGCCTTCGTCCAGAAGAAATTGGAGTAGGCGCAAACGGCTCCGCTGACAATCAGCACCATACAGAGGGCAAAGTCAATGACAAAGGGAAGCAGGGCATTTTTCCAGAACATCGAAACCAACAGCCAGAGCATCCCAATCACCCATGTGCCAGCGCATTTAAGTGCCGCAGACAAGAGGGCATACTGGAAAATGCTGAGATTGACGGATGCCTCCGCGAAGTTCGGAATTGCGAATACCGGGAGGGTCAGCCCTTCAAAGGTCTGGAATGCGGCCGCAAAGCCAATCAGATCAAGCAGAGAAAACCACAGCGATGTCAGGAACAGAAACAGGGTGGCCGCAAGGATTTTTGCCAAGGTGGTTTTTCTGCCGCCGCCCGGACTGACCATCAGCAGCATATCCATCTGCGTTTCCCTCTCGCCCACAAAGGTTCCGATGATTCCGTAAAGGCAGAGCATGAGGGTCAGAACGATGGAAAAATCATAGTTCAGATAATAATTACACATTTCCTGGTAGGCAAAGGCAGGTATGGTGCGTCCTGCGTAAAGATGATAGATTGCGCCGCTCTCCCTCTGCCGGTAGACGGCTCCCTGTTCCTCATAGAGCGCGGCATTTTGCCGCGCTCTATTTGCCACTTGCTCCGACCGACCACTGTACTCATAGAAATACTGCATAGGCTGCACAAAATACTTATTCAGCAGATTCCTGTCGCTGTATAGGTTCCCGGTCATGGTGTTGGGGTCATCAGTGGCTGTGCTTGCGGTCATATCCGATGTGGCCTGCGCCAACGGCTGATAGACCGCAAGCAGTTGTTCGATCTTCTCCGGGGTAATCTCGCCCCGGTATTCCTCGTAGAGCTGCCAATAGACCGTGTGCCAGCTCTGCGCACCGCTCCCGTCTGCCAGATAGGAGTAGGACGTGTATTCACCATAAATTTTGAACAGGTTGACAAGGCTGAATGCCACAAAGAGCGCCAGAATAGAACGCTTGCAGAACTGCTTGATAAATTCATACCGTATCAGACGTATCATGGCGTTCCCCTCTGCAATAGTACAAGAACACATCTTCCAGGTTAGGCTGAACAGGTTGTGCGTTCTTGATCGGGCATCCATCCTCGACAATGCGGAGCGTAAAATGTTCGCCCTCCTGCTTCATGTTGCTGACGCAGTACATATCAGTCAGCAATGCAGCGTCCTCGGCCCCGACAGTCACATTCCATACCTTGCCCTCGATGTTCCGCTCCAGCGCGGCGGGCGTCCCCTGCATGAGCAGCGTTCCTTGTTTCAGCAGCAGGATTTCCCGTGCGATGCACTCAACATCCGAAACGATGTGGGTCGCCAGCAGGATTGTCCGGCCCTGGGCAAATCGGGAGATCAGGTTCCGAAACCGTATCCGTTCGCTGGGGTCAAGACCGGCGGTAGGTTCGTCCAGAATCAGAATTTTAGGGTCGGACAGCATGGCCTGCACAATGCCAACGCGCTGGCGCATACCGCCGGAGAGTGCGCCGATTTTCTTGTCCTGCGCGTCCGTCAGGTTCACCGTGGCCAGCAGCTCCGAAACCCGGTCTTGCGCTTCATGGGTGGGAATGTCTTTCAGCGCACACATATAGAGCAGAAAATCTTTGACGGTAAAATCCCGGTAAAAGATAGGATACTGCGGCATATAGCCGATTTGGGACAGGAACGCTTTGCCCAGCGTTCTCACGTCCTGACCGTCCACCCGGATCGTGCCGCTGTCACCGCACAAAATACCTACAAAGGTATTGATAAGCGTGGTTTTTCCGGCCCCGTTTTCACCCAGCAGGCCGTACACGCCCTCGTTCAATGCGGCGGTAAAATTTTTCAGTGCATGCTTGCTTTTGTATTGTTTTGATATGCCTTCAAATGTGATCTCCATGTTATTCTCCAAATGTAAATGTGGATACTAACGTATCAACTTCGATAATGCTGCCTCCGAGAACAACCACGGCGGTCTTGGCCCCATCTAAAAGGTAAATCCTGGGGATACGGTTGAAATATGTGGTATCGGAGTTCTCAATTACTTCGGTGGCAATCAGTTCGCCAGAGGCCACGTCATAGACACGAACGGTCAGGCTGCCATCTAAAACGGCGGTCGCAACATAGTCTCCATGCTCCGAGCTGTATACGCCGTCTTTACCCTCACTGTTAGTAGAAAAGGAAAGCGTATTGGTGCTGCCTGTTGCCCGATCAATCCAAAACAGCGTTCCATCGGCCTGAGTAAAGGTTTGCGGGAAAAACAACCGGCTGGCGCTGCTCTGTATTTCTTCCATTTCATAGGCAGACGGTTTTGTGAGCTTCAGACCGCTGCCATCCACGGCGATGCTCCCGTAGATGGAAAAGCTGTCCTCACCATTGACAGCCGGAATCGAGTTGCCGCTGCCATAGAACACGATCTGGCTGTTATCCTGGGCAAACGCGGCGCCGTTCAACATGGAAATTCCAATGCTGGCTGTCCCGTCATTTTGGGCCACGTTCAGGAGAGTAGTCAGGCTCCCGCTTTCCAGGTCATATAGATACAGCCCGCCCATGGCGGAAAACGCCAGCTTCTTTCCGTCTGTGGAGGCCGCTACGCCTCCGGTTTCGCTGATAACAAAATCTCCCGCCAAAAGCTCATTCACCGCAATTTCCTTTTTCAGCGAGAGCGAACTGTCGTATATATACGCCATCATGCCGCCATCGCCCATGCCGGACAGGACGTAGCCCCCGTCAATGGCCTGTGCTTCAAAGTCGCGCAAGGGCGCTTCTGCGGTGGCCAGCACCGAGGCAGCACCCGTGTCATAGAGGTACAGCTTGTCCGCCAGCACAAAAAGCGTTCCGTCCCCTGCATAGGCGCAGCTCTGGAGCTTGCCGCCAAACAGGGCGGGGTCGAAGGTGCAGGAAGAAGGGGACTGTTCCTGCTGACTGCCTGCGTCTGGAACAGAAACCACGGGTGTATTGGAGGGGGGGCTTTGCGAAACCGCAGGAGCCAAGGAATCCGTATTGTCGCAGGCGGATAACGCCAGGGTAAAAAGCAGTGCCAATGTGATGCAGAATGTCTTTTTCATGTTCAGTTCTCCTTATACAATAAAATAGAATTGGTCTTAAAGAATGGAGCGGAGGCTCCGTCCTGGGGGACAGCCACACAGTAGAAGGTGTTAAACTGCCCCAGTTTGTCCGGGTCGATTACAGCCTCAAGCTCCATGACGCTGCCCTTGCTCAAGGCAACAGAGCAGCAGGTGCTTTCGCCGAGTTTCACCGGCTGATGATCCAGGAAAAAAGCGATGCTGTAACTTGTTCCGGCTGTGCCGCACATAGTAAACTGCAGGGTAACAGGAGCGGAGACGCACAGGTTGTCATAGGTGATGCCGCCGTCACAGGAGAAGGTATAGTAGATCCCGCTGTCCAGCGCGTCCATGCTCACACCGCCCCAGCCGTGTTTGGGAAGTTCGCTTTCCACATACTGCTCTGTAACTTTTTCCTCCCGCACATCACTCTGCACGAAGATTTCCCGGACAGGCGGAAGGTCTGAATGGGCGGCAGGCGCATCCGCATTGAACTGTAATTCAACACGGGAATCCAGCGTTTTATGATACCAGCCATAGCTGGATGTGGATTCCATATCCGGCTGGAAGTCCGGGTTTGTGATGCTCACCACGGTCAAGGCCAGCGTATCGCCGGTACTGCCGGTCACAGGCTCAAAGAGGAAAGAAAAGCTCTGGTCCTCCCCTACGGGAAAGCTGTGGCAATACTCATACTCCGCTGTGGTATCGTTCACCTTGTAGGGCTGGGGCTGGCCGTCTAAGAACAGAAGAAATCCAACGGTATCCATCTTGCCGGTGAGGGAAAACTGGTACTCCAGCCGAAACTCGCCGCCGTCATAAGGGAATGGCAGACGCTCCCCGCTCTCGGAAAAGTCAGGTGAAGCAGCCGCATGAGTGAGCATCCCCAAGAATCCGGCATCCTCCTCCGCCGCATCAAACGGGTTTGCGGCAACGGCCTGTGACGGCGGGGGCGTACTGTCTGGAATGGCGTAGTTCCCGCAGGCGGCGAGGGATAAAAAAGCGCCGCACAAAAGGGGAAACGCAATCAATCGTTTTCGCATAAATGACCTCCTTTGCTTTGATGGACTAAGCATAATGGGCAAAGGTCAAGATTCGGTCAAGAAAAGCGAAATGCCGCCCAGGTTTTTGGGGCGGCATCCGGGAGGGACAATTTATTGCTTGATCGTAATAGAGGCTTTCACGCAGGCTCCATGCGGCAACCTGTTTGACAGCTCTATGGTTCCCCCATGCTTTTGGCACAGCACCCGGCTCACCGCAAGCCCCAGGCCCAAGTGCTTGCCGGAGGTATCTTCGGAGTAGAACAAGGCGGCTTTCTTTTGCAGCAGCTTAACCGAAAAACCCGGCCCATCGTCTGTCACGGTGGCCGACAGCGTTCCGTGTTCCAGATAAAAGGCAAGCTCAATTTGATGTTCCGCAAAACGCAGGGCATTGGAAATCAGGTTTTCCAGAACGCGGTATAACAGCTCCCTGTCAAGGACGGACCTGCCCGCTGGCACATGGAAATCACAAGCAAAGCGTACTTCGGTGTTCTGAAACAGAATGGATAATGAGTCCGCCATGTGCTGTAAAAACTCAGGAAGTTCCACTTCTCTGCGGCGGACTTCTGTTTCTTCAATCGCGCCCAGGTCGCGCATGGTATCTGTGTAGCGGCCCATACGCTCCGCAGTAATGCCGAGATTGGTGAGCGCCTTTTCTAATTTTTCGTCCGTCAAGGTTCCGCCCTGGCGGTTCTCCTGCAAATATTCCACATAGCCTGTCATAATGGCGATGGGATTACGCAGATCATGGGCCACGGATGCCTGCAATGCGCGGCGTTCTTCCAGCATGCTCCAGAGCTGACGGTTATTCTCATATAGGGTCTGCCGCATTTTTTCAAACGCAGTACAGAGCTGACCCAATTCATCCCGCCCGTCAAAGTTGATCTGGAAATTCAAATCCTGGTCTTGAATATGCGTGGTGGCATCCATCAGGACAGTGATTGGCGGCTCCAGTATCTTGTGATAAAACCACCACGCGCACAGAGTAATTCCAATCACAGCAAATACAAGCGGCAGCAGTACCATACAAATCTGTGAAGCACGGTAGGCCGTTTTTGCTTTGGAGGAAAGCATAGAGTAGCTGGATTCAATGCGTTCTATCCTGTAACTCGTCTGCTCCTGCGCCTCATTGTGTTCTTGACCGTCTGCTACCAGTTGTCCAAATGGCTCTGGCGGGCCATTAAGGACATACCTCAGCTTTGCCTCTGTAACCGTGCCATCTGGGGCGGTTGTCTGCTGTGTCAGCCAGACCTCGTTGGAATCGGGAAGAATATGCTTTTGGAGATGGTAACAGCCGAAAATTGCAAGCCCGCTGCACAGGAACACGATCAACATAGTAATCGCCACAGACGCCATAAAAGAGCGTTTCAGTGATTGTCTTTTTATTTTTTCCATCGGTAGCCAATCCCCCAAACTGTTTCGATGTACTCACTCCCGCTGGCCTGCATGAGCTTTGCGCGGATCTTGCGGATATGCTCCTTAATCACGTTGCTGTCGCCCTCCGCGTCATATCCCCATACCGTCTCATAAATACGCTCCTTGTCAAAAACCTGATTTGGATTAGATGAGAGAAACTCAATGATGTCAAATTCCCTCTTTGAAAAGGAAAGCTCCTGTTCATTCCAAAATACTTTTCTGTCAGAGAGGTTGATAATCAGCCCTTGAGAGGTCACAACTTCTGGTGGGCGCATGTTCCGCTCGTCCCGGCGCAGATGCGCTTCAATACGGGCGATCAATTCCTGCAAGCTGAAGGGCTTCGTAATGTAGTCGTCCCCTCCAGCCCGTAAGCCGTTGACCTTATCCTGCTCTGTGATTCGCGCCGTCAGGAACAAGATGGGGCAGACGATGTGATTCCGAATGACCTTGCACAGCTCCAGCCCATCCATCCCCGGCATATTGATGTCCAGAAGAATAAGATTTGGCTTTGCATTCAATTTTGCCATGGCTTCATTGCTGCTGTTGGCAACGGAAACCGTATAGCCGTGATCCTGCAAATGGGTTGAAAGCAATTCGGTCAGGATCGGCTCATCATCAACGATTAAAATTCGATATGCCATGTAGACCCCTCCTATCTTTTTCATCATACGGGGAAAAAGTCAAAATTCCGTCAAGTTTTATTGGGTTTACCTTTTTCAAGACATATTATATATCCTTTCCTCATGTGACACAAGGATACAGATACCTTCTGTTCGCTTTGGACATTTCTTGGATTATCACCAGTCGCCATCATCAGCAAGGCGGAATTTGACAGGGTGCAGGAGATCATCCGGCAGAGACCGAGGCGGGAAAAAGGGACGCCGCAGGCGTATCCGCTGAAAGGGCTTCTCAAATGCGGAAACTGCCATCGGACGCTGAGCCGCGTTCACAGCAGCGCCGGATATTACTACCGATGCACCAAGAGCAGGGCGGACATAGACAGTAAACTCGCCGCCGCCAAAGCCGAGCAGGACACGCAGGAGGACGATGTGTTCACCTCCTTTGCCGGGGCAACGGAACTGACGGCGGAACTGGCGGGGACGTTCATCAAGGAGGTGCTGGTGTCCTCTCCCACGGAGATCGAGATCGTCTGGAAGTTCCGGGATGTGCCCAGGAGGAGACTGGTAAAACTTGACACCGTAAAGATAATAGAGATATAATATTTACAGTGTCAAGTTGAATGAATTTTGATAACCGAAACGGAGTATCCTATGAAACAAAATACTTACCATCATAAGAACCTAAAAAATGAATTAATTGAAAAAGGAATCGAAATAGTAAATGAATGCGGACTGGAGCAGTTGTCTCTTCGAAAAGTTGCTATGGCTTGTAATGTGAGTCATGCAGCGCCTTACAGCCACTTTGCAAATAAAGAGGAATTGTTTTCGGCAATGCAGTTACATATAACAGAACAGTTTACTGGTATATTGGAAGAAACAATTTTAAAATACGAAGGCCAATCTGATTTTATGGTGAAATTTGGAAAAGCATATATTTCTTTTTTTATGAACAAACCACAGTATTTTCATTTTCTATTTGGACAGGGGAGCCCGGAAGTTGATTTCAGTCCAGAGGCAGGAGAGGGCTATAAACCTTTTCAAATCTATAAAGAGCAAGTTTTGAAAAGATTGGAACATACGGAACTTACTCCTGAAAAAAAGCAGGACTGCGTGATTTCCCTATTTGCCTATGTTCATGGCTTGGCGGCATTGGTTACTATGCCTAATGCGAAGTATGACCTGGGCTGGGAAAACAAATTGGAAGATTTGATAACAACGCTTTGTGTGAATGGATAGGAGGGTATGGGGTATATGAATAAAAGACGAAAAGAAATCATAGCAGGGAATAAGGTGTCGGAAATTTATGAGTGGAATCTTGGAGGATATAATCAGAAAGTATTGATAGAAGGGAAGGATGAGAATCTGCCCATTGTAATTACGTTACATGGTTCGGGGGCACCAATACCATTTTCGGTCGGATGCCGTGGTCTATTTCCTGAATTTACGAATCAATTTATTATGGTTTACTGGGATCAACTTGGTTGTGGAATCAACAACTATCTGATTGATGACAGTTTCAGCATTGCTTCTTTTGCGGAGATGACAGTGGATTTGATACATAATGTAAAGAAGTTATTTCCAAGGAATAAAATATTAATTCTTGCTATGTCATGGGGTTCCATTTTGAGCACGAAAGTTCTGGAAAAAGACAGTAAAATTATAAATGGGGTGCTTGTTTATGGACAAATTGTAAAAGAGGTCTTTTTTAATGAAGAGGTGATAGCTGCTTTGGAAAAGACAAAGATATCTAAGTCAAAATTAGAGGCTATCAAAAGAATAAAAAGGGAAAATGCTTCTTCGAAAGATTTACAGTTAGTCACGAGAAGCATTGGCCAATATACGGACGGAAAGCAGAATAAAAAAGGAAAGCCCGCACCAATGGGGCCAATCATAAAAGGACTTTTAACAAGTCCGGACTATCATTTCAATGATTTCAAAGCCATAATGATAAACGGATATCAAAAAAATTTTTCTTTATGGAGGGAAATATTGCAAATAGACTTATCGGGTATATTAGAAAATGTGCAGATACCCTATGTAATTTTACAAGGAGATACGGATCTTGTGGCTTCTGCATCTACAGTAAAAACATTGGTGAGAAACAGTGGTAATCCCAATCTGCAATGTGAAATTGTAGAGGATTCTGGACATATGCCGGGAAAAGAAGGAATGGAACTGGTGTTGGAGAAGCTGGGGCGGCTTAGCCGAAATATTTCAGTGGATTGAGTAGAAATAAATTAGAGGAATGAGAGCATGAAAACTATAAATAAAACAGAACTTTTATTATTGATATTTACACCCACATTTGTATTAAGCGTGTTGTATTTTGTGCTGGGGTATTTCATAAAAATGCCAAACTTATTATTGTTTTGTATAATTGGAACTTTCACTATGGTTCCCATTGAATTAGGGGTAATTTTGTATGCAAGCAAAAGAGAAACAGGAAAATATTCTTTTAAAAGTGCATTTGCCGGACATGAAAAGATGCCTCTGTGGAAAATTTTTGTAATTGCTTTTATGTTCTTCGGGGCAGCGGGGATACTTTCTATAACGGTTGCACCCTTAGAAAACTATCTTTTTTCAGGACTAAGAAATAGTCTTTTAAATCATTTGCCGATGGGTTTTGACTGGACGAATTATGAATATTTAAAAACATTTTCGAAACCAGTGTTGATTGCGGCATGTATATATTATTTTATATTTAATGTTTTTGCAGGACCTATTACAGAAGAATTATTCTTTAGAGGATATCTTTCTTCGCACTATAATAAGCAGACTGCATTTACACCGATTTTAATTGCAATTTTATTTTCGCTATATCATTTTTGGTTACCATTTAATAATGTTTTTCGTATATTGGTATTTGCCCCTGTGGCTTATGTGGCATATAAGAAAAAGAATATATACATAAGCATGTTGTTTCACTGTATGTGTAATTTGATTTCGGTAGTAGGATTTATTTTGGAAGTATTATAATGAGTTTATGTTTAAGGGCAGATATGCGGAGTGTATTTCTGTGGCGAAATGAGTAAGAACGCAGGAACAGACGCCCGTACTTCTCCAGCAGATAAACAGTTCAGATAAAGGCAGCGGCATACACTCCTGTTGGTAGTCAGGCTGCAGCAAAAAAGCAAAAGTCACAGTATCTGAGTTGTATTGAACCACGATTCAAAATAAAAAGAAAGGGATATGGTGTTTTTATGAAAACTTTGATATTAAATGGTTCTCCTAGAATAAATGGCGATACTCGCAGTCTTATTAATAAAATCACTGAAAGAATTGCAGGAGAATACAGAATTGTAGACGCCTACAGGTGCAATATTTCACCTTGCCTTGATTGCCGATTTTGCTGGAAAAATAGCGGATGTGCAATAAATGATGAAATGCAGGAAATATATAAATACATTGAAGAGTGTGATAATATTTTGATAGCCTCACCGCTCTATTTTTCAGAATTGACCGGAAAATTATTAGATGTTGGAAGCAGACTGCAAACATATTTTTGCGCCAGATTTTTTAGAAAGGAAGAACCGATTACAAAATCAAAAAAGGGTGCAGTTATATTAGTGGGTGGGGGGGATGGTCATATAGATACGGCTTACAGTACAGCATGCACGCTTTTGCATCATATGAACTGCTATAACATTCATGATGTAGTGTATAGCCATAACACCAATGAAATACCTGCAATTAATGACAAAAATGTACTTTTGGGATTGAATAATCTTTTGGATTTTTTTGGGTAGAGGAAATAACGAGGGCCGATTGCCATGTCCATATTCTATACTGGTAAATGGATTCAGGAAGTGATATAATCAAAAATGAGATCTAAGGGGAGGATTATACAGAATGGATTATTTTGAAATTAACACGGAACGTTTAGTATTAAAGCCATTGGGAAAGGAATATCTAAAGACCACAATTCAATATGCTATGGATTATGAAAATGCAAGATATATGTGCCATCTGCCGAATGATACCGTTGAGGAGACAGAAGCATTTTTAGCGAATGCTGAAGAGGAATGGAAAAAGGAACAGCCGCAATTTTTAGAATTTGCAATTACATATAATGATATACATATCGGTGCCGTCAGTGTGTATTTTGAAAATGACAGCGGGGAACTTGGCTGGATTATCAATAAGAATTATTGGGGAAATGGATTTGCGTATGAAGCGGCCAGGGCCGTCATTGATTATTCGAAAACTCAAATGAAGGTAAGCCATTTTATAGCACATTGTGATACTGAGAATATTGCTTCGTATAAACTTATGGAAAAACTGGGTATGAACAGAACCGGTGAGTGGGGCGGACGAAGAAATAAATCCGCATCAGAAGACAGCTTAGAATATCAATATGAAATCCGTGATTTTTCTTCAAACCATAATGGGATGTTCCCTGGAGGAAACAGAGAAGAATATATGTTGGAGCAAAGAAGGATCATTGCCCAGGGCGTTGAGAATGGAAGATAGAGGAGGATGTATATGATTGCAATATGCCCAAATTGTAGAAGTCATGAGTGGAATAAACTTGTAAAGGGAAGCCATATTTTTTGCCCGGAATGCGGAGCGGAATGGCAATTTAAAAAGGAAGTTCTGTATGTAATTACCGGATGCAGCGGCGTGGGGAAGACTACCACGGCCCAGGAATTACAGAAACTTACAACAGATTATGTGGTGCTGGATGCAGATTTGTTTTACAATATTATGCCTCATGAAAGCGAGGAAGATTACTTTGACCAGATAGAGCAGATATACAGTCTGTCAAATGATATTTCCCAGTGCGGAAAACCGGTGGTTTGGACAATGGCCGGTAATATAGATAAATTACTTCAGGTCTACCATGCTCAATTCTTCAGCGAAATCCGGGTTCTGGCACTGACCTGCGGTGAAAGTGCCCTGCGGAAAAGAATGACCGAAGGGCGTGGAATTATGGATGAAGGCTGGATCCAGGGTTCTGTTGCATATAATGAATATTTCAGAACCCATGAGAAAATAGGCGAAGTTTCTTTTTTCACATTGGATATAGATAATAAATCTCCCATGGAAGCCGCCCAAAGCGTTCTGCAATGGCTGGACGCAAAAAAGTAAGCGAAAAAATGCACAACCTCTGGTTGAGTCCTCTTGTTTTTTCATAAACAGATTTCGAATTGTATTCTGTAATCCTTTGACTTATAGTATTTATGAAAGAGCAGTAATTAGAGGAGGTTGTAAGATGCTTAATCATGTGGAGTTTGGAAAGAGGTTGAAATATTTTCGTAAGTCAAAAGATTTTACACAGAAGGAAATTGCCTTCAGAATCGGAGTCTCTGAACAGGCGATCTCCAAATGGGAAAACGGTGAATGCCTTCCGGATGTATATAATCTGAAACTGTTGGGAAAAGTTTTACACACTTCCGTGGATACCCTATTAGATACGGAAGGCGATAACCCGGAGAGAATCGTGGAGATCATTCAGATCGGCGGAGCCGTATTTGAAATTATAGAAAAGCCGGAAACCATTCTTGCCGGAAAAATTTTATACGCAAAAGAATACCAGGATATTGATGCATTTTATCAGGCGATTGATACATTGGATGAGGAAGAAAAGCAAACAACTTTCCGCTTGCTTCAGGAAAGTGTATTGCCGCTTACAGATATTCAGTTAAGTGTCAATTTCTGGCGGGATGAGGACAGCCGGGCCTTTGGATCTGTCAGGGAAGTAACCACGGAAGACCAACCGGAGGGCGTAGATGTATATAAGATGCCTGCGTCTTTGTATATAAGAGCATATACGGATAAGGGAACAGCACAACTTATTGCAAAGGAAAAATGTGAAATATGGGAACTATTTGCGTATATCAGAGACTTTTTTATGCCGGCCCATGGTTTCATAATGGCCGATAACGGAGCCCAGGAACTGGAAGTATTTGATTCCTTTGAACATGGGACGGGATATGCGTATATGCCTGTCAGCCGGTTGACTTAAAAGAGCGGTTCCGGAATGGCAAGAACGATTATATCTATTCTTTCCACTGGTCCGGAGGCTGTCCAGGGTGTAATATGGTTGATATAATCTGTTACAACCTGCGATTGCAGAGGACAGCCGGAACTGTAGGGAGAAAGAGGTGATAATAATGAAAGAATGCATACTTGGATTTAGTCATACAGTGAAAGATGGTGCCCATGCGGAATAGCGGTTATATAGATTTTCGCATGGGCTGATAAAGCTATATGATCTGCTGTTTCCGCACTTGTTTATTTGACTGAATAAATAAGGAGTGGGAGAGATGAAATACAAGAATGCAGCAGAAATATTACCTTCCGAATTATTGCGGGAAATTCAGGGCTATATTGAAGGGGAACTTCTCTATATCCCCAGGTCTGAGGCAAAGCAGGGGTGGGGCGCAGTCAGCGGCTCGCAAAAGTTTTATCTGGAGCGAAACCGCCGGATCAGAGAACTATATGGCAGCGGTATGACCCTGGAGGAATTGGCCGGAGAATTTGGCTTATCCGGCAGCACCATTAAAAAAATAATCTATCAGAAAAAGCAGTAAAGAAAAACGCCCGGAATGAGGAATCGTGATTCCGGGCGTTTTTTTCGTTTGTATGGAATATCGTATTCCAAAACAGGTATAGCTGTTTTGCGGACTCGAAATATACGGATTTATGAGATATAGTTTACTTGAAGGTATATCTTTAATGATAGAATATGGAGAAAACCCATGACTGTAGACGATATCAAAAAGTATAGAAAAAGGGACAATTATTCATACAGTTTCGGTTCCTTTCCCACATTTGAGCTGCTGCGAACCAGGCCGGAGACGGTGGAAATGATCCTGGCGCATTCGGATGCCAAAGAGGAAATACTGGATAAACTGAACCGGGAATGTGACAGGGCAGGAGTGAAAATGGTATGTAGTGACCGGCATATTGAGAGGGCCCGCGATAAGGAGAACTGTATTGTTCTGGGGGTTTTCCGGAAATATCACTGTGTGTTGAAACATGGTGTCAATCATGTGGTGCTGGTGAATCCGGGCGATCCGGGAAATCTGGGCACCATTATCAGGACCTGTGTGGGTTTTGGGATTACGAATCTGGCGGTTATCGAACCGGCAGTTGATATTTTTCATCCCAAGGTTGTCAGAGCCTCCATGGGAGCCATCTTTCAGACGGAATTAGAATGCTTTCCCTGTTTTGAACAGTATTATCGGAAATATGGAGAGGAGAGGGAGAATTATCCCTTTATGCTCAAGGGAATACACCCGCTGGGCAGCTTCAGCCATCCCAAGGGCAGGGCGTTCTCATTGATATTCGGAAATGAGGCAAAAGGGCTGGACGACGGTTATCTGAACCTGGGAAAAAGCGTGGTGATTCCCCATGCTCACACCATTGACTCCCTGAACCTGTCATTGGCTACAGGGATCGGCATATATGAGTTCTGCAAATGCAGTTAAATTTTCTCCCTGCCTCCGGGCGATAAACCCGGAGGCAGGGAGCGTTTTTCCGGCGTCTTTGCAGGACGGCGGAAACCATGGGCAATAAGAGACTAAAAATGTTTAGCGGAAAAACTTCCTGGTTGCGAATACGGCTCCTGTGCCGGCCATAACGGCGGCTGCGGCTGCGAAGGGAACCATCGGCGTATCACCTGTCTTGGGAGCCTTGACGGGCGTCTTGCCAAGGGATACAAAGACAACGGGAGACAGGGAATTAAAGGTTGCAGTCACGATGCCGTTCTCCACTTTGTCCGGAATGATCTGCTCCCACTGACCGTCCTTCTTTAAGTGCAAAATAATGATATTTTGGCCTTCCATCACATTGGATAGATTGAAGGGAATGGTGACTTTGCCAAAAGCGGCAGAGAGTTTTACATCAACCATCTGCAGGATAGTCCCTTTGTTGGCGGCAGCCCATGCCACTGCGGCCGTTGCGGCTTCGGAAGAAGCGGGAAGCCCTTCTACGGACAGGGAAGCGTTGCTTACCTCAACGCCGTCTATCACAATGTTGCTCCATACTTTTACGCCGTCCACAGTGGAGCGGCCATTGGTGTCTGCAGTGGATGTACTGCCGCCAGTGGCGGTGGAAGTGGTCTGGCTGCCATTGCCGGTGGCGTTGTCCGTTGTGTTGCCGGTGGTCTGGCTGGGAGCCGCAAAGGCTATCATGCTCATGCTGCATGCCATGATGCCTGCGCACAATAATGCTAAAAATCTTTTCATGTCTGAAATCCTCCTTATTTTTCATTGTCCCATGGTTGTATATATTAACAAATCGTTAATATCGGAAACAGGTATATCGTCCACCAGCACGGCCTGTACCAGATAACGGTTTTCGGCGCGGCCGCTTACACAGGTGGACAGAGTGACCATGCGGTCCTGTGCAGTGACTTCCACCTGGTCATCCAGCACGGCGGACATGCTGCGTATGCCGCGTATCTCCTTTAAATATCCGCTGCGGCCCTCCTCGGTGGCATAGTCAAAAGAGTACAGCAAATGCCGGTCGTCATAGCGATAGGAGGCAAAGATCCGATACCGCAGTACCCGGTCCGGGGTATAGATATACACATAAGGGTGTTCCGGCAGAAATGTCTCATCCTCATAATTGTGCAGGTCATGGAACATGGATCCGTTTTTCATGTTGTGGCCATATATCACAGTATTGAAATCGGAAAAATCCGCAGCGTTTTCCTTTTCGGTGTAAATGCAGCCCGGATACCCCCTGGAACCGTCCAGATTATGGTTCAGGTAGTGGGTGTTGTCCGATGGATGCTGCAGCATGGGATAGTCAATCCGGGTGCCCGGAATGGAGATCCAGGCGTAAATGTGGGCGTTGGTTTCCTCCTGGAGCGCAGTGAAATCCACAGTGCGCAGAAGAGCCTCGTCATCAGGGATATCCGGCCCGGGACTGGGCGATGCCATATGGGCGGAGGATATCTGCGGATCAGAGGCGGGTCCGAACGCCTGGGGGGCGGGGGAGGGTTCAGCCTCCGCCTGCGGACCGAGGGGGGATGTGGGAAGCCCGGCTGCCGCGGATTGCAGGGACTCGTATACCGCTTCCTCCCGGCGATTGTCCGCATAGTATTTTATAATAAAAGCGATTGCCGCTGCCATGACCAGCAGGCATACACCGGCCAGCAGCAGATAGACAAAAGAGTTTCTTTTCTTCATGATTATATTCCCTCTTTTTCGGTATAGAACACATCTATAATAATCTGTTTTAACGCGTCCTGGTCCACATGGAACTGGTCAAATTCCCCGGAGGTGTCTGTGACGCCGGGCAGCAGGATCAGGTCGTCTTCCGAAAACGTGTATTCTGCGGCTTCCCCTGCAAGATACACGGCCTCATCGGCGGTAATGTCTGTGACCATGGAAGGGGCGATTGCATTGAAAAGTTTTAAAGGAAGTGTGATATCCCTGGCGAATTCCTGCTTTGCCTTTTCCACATAGGCCAGCAGATATTGCTTCTGTCGTCCCAGACGCATTCTGGCGCTTTCAGCCACATTCACATCCCGGTAGCGGACAAAAAAATAGGCCAGGTTTCCGTCCAGGTGTACGGTCTCTCCTGGGGCATAGGGAAAATATGCAGGGGTGAAATCCTGTGGGATCGTCACATCCACACCCCCTATGAGGTCGTTGAGTATGTAGATTGCAGGCAGATTGATGGCGAAGTAACCGTGGATAGGCAGTTCATACATTAAACGGGAGACTGCTTTGACCTGATTTGCGGCGCTTTCCTCCCTGCCGTCTCCATAGCCATGAGCCAGGTTGATCTGGGCCTGTACGGTACCCAGAAAACGATTCTCCTGATCATACATGTCCACATCTGTCATGGTGTTCCGATCTATGGCGATAACGGACATCTGCCGGGTATCGGGATTCAGCACCAACAGAAAAATGGCGTCTGCCTGGCCGGAATCCCAGCCCTGCTGATGCTGGCTGAGTTCTTCATCCACATCAATCCCCATGCACAGGAAGGTGAGGATATTTTCGTTGTAGTCGTAGACCTTTCCGCGATAGCGGATCCAGTCCTCTTCCCATGCTTCCTCCGCCGGGGGCGGCTCTGCCTCATCGGAGAACTGCGGCATCCGGGAGGATGCATTTTTAAGGAGACTTGCTTTTCCCATCCGTGCCATGATGGGCGGGGCTGCCATAAAAACCGATGCCAGAACGGCCAGAATTCCGGCCGTCCAAATAAAACGTTTCTTCTGTCTCATCTGATACCTGCTCCCTGTCACTGTATTGGCTATGGAGGCATGAAACTTGTCCAATAGGGGAAGCGTGAATCGGAATAAAAAGAGCACAATTCCCCATAGATAATATATGCGGGCCATGCTATAATTAGTACCGCATTGTCAGTATTTGTGAAAGTGAGACATAGATGCTGGAGAGGAGTAATTATGTCAAATGAGAAAATTACATGGCCGTCCTTCCTGAAACTGATGATGGCCATTGCGTTTCCGGTGGCGCTGCAGAACCTTCTGTCCACCACCGCCGGTATGGTGGACACAATTATGATTGGCAGCATGGGAGAGTTGGCGGTGGCAGCGGTGGGAATCTGCTCTCAGATCAGTTCCCTTTTTTTCTCCTGCTATTGGGGATTTGCCGGGGGAGCCATGCTGTTTTTCGCCCAGTACTGGGGAGCCAGAAACGAGAAGGGCATCAATCAGACTTTCGGGGTGACTTTCATCTTCATGACCATTGTAGGCTCGCTGTTTGCGGTGACGGCAGTCACCAATCCGGCGTTTATGCTGGGAATTTACACGGACAAGGAGCATATCATACAGATGGGAGCGCCCTATATCCGCATCGTGGGATTTGCCTATCCCCTGCAGGTTTTCGCCGTGCTGGTCAGCTTTTTCATGCGGGCCACGGAGCGGGTGAAAGCGCCGCTATTCTGCTCCATCGCTTCGCTGCTGGTGAATTTTGCGCTGAACTGGGTTCTGATCTACGGCCGCTTCGGCGCACCCAAGATGGGGGTGGCAGGCGCGGCTGTGGGCACGCTGGCTTCAGGGATCGTGAACCTGGTTCTGCTGGTGATTTTCCTGCTGGTGTCCAAGTGTGAGATTCGGTTACGACTGAAGGAAATGTTTGGATTTCAGAGGGAATTTATCGGGGCCTATCTGTCCAAATGTCTGCCCATACTGGCCAATGAGATGCTCTACGGCGTGGGCCAGATGATCATCAACATCGTGATCGGGCATCAGGACGAGTCGGCCATCGCGGCCATGGCGGCATTCCGGGTATGCGAGGGCTTTGTGTACGCCTTTTTCGGCGGGCTTTCCAATGCGGCCAGCGTGATCATCGGCAAGGAAGTGGGTTCCGGGCATCTGCCCAGGGCCTACAACTATTGCCGCAAATCCTCCCTGTTCTGTCCCATGGTTACGTTTGGGGTGGTGGGAGTGATGACGCTGCTGAACCGGCCCATTCTGGGGCTTTTCGGGCTGGGAACCACAGCCCTGGAGTATGGGAAATTTATGCTGCTGATTTATCTGGCTTTCGGTACCATACGAACCTGCAACTATATCATGAACGAATCTTACCGGGCCGGAGGAGAGGCGGTATTCGGTACGGTGCTGGAGGTAAGCTGCCTGTTCCTCATCAGTGTGCCTGCCACCTGGATTGCGGGTATGGTGCTGCGCCTGCCGTTTCTGGCAGTGTTCGCCTTTGTGTATACGGATGAGATCATCCGGCTTCTGGTGGAGACCCGGTATACCGCTTCCGGAAAATGGATTAAGCCGGTGACGGAGCAGGGGATTGGGGCGCTGCCGCAGTTCCGGGAATGGCTGCGGGAGCAGAAAAGCATATCGCGCCGCGGCCCCGGAGCATCGGCCCGATAAGCGGATGGCTTACAGGGGACAGTTCAGACTATAGGTGCAAATAAAAAGCCGGACAGCTTATGGAAATAAGCTGCCCGGTTTTTTTGAATTAAAAGTCTGACAAAAGTCTAACTTACTTTACGGTTACGGAAGTGATATGGGGATTCACGCCGTTGTACCAGTAGAGGAAGCCCTCCATATCCACGGTCTGGCCGATCTCCAGAGCCTTTACAGCCTGGTACACATCGGTGTCGGGGCCGCACAGATAGGATTCCACGGTGAAGGTGTATGTATTGCCGTTCAGGGAAACGTTGAAGTAAAGGTCGCTGCCCTCTTCGCCGGAGCCGTCCCAGTTATACATAAAGGCGCTGCCGTTGCCTGCGTCCTCCACGGTCATGCCCTTGAAGCTGACAAACTGGTTCTGACGCTTGATCAGGTCATCGGTGCCCAGCAGGGAAGTTACATCTGCGGCTTCAGCCACATAATTGCCATCCATGATCTCAAAAGTGGCGTCGATGATTTCCACCTCTCCGGACCACTCGGCTTTGTAGCCTGTCACTTTGATCTTGGTGCCGGTGGTCAGCTTGGCGTAATCTTCCTCGGAACATGCCATGTTGTACAGGAAGTAAGCGCCGTCCTTATCCTGAGCGTACATGGTGGCCTGATTCTCCCACCAGGACTGCTTTGCCTGCACATAGGCCTCGATCACCACCTGGGTGTCCAGAGCGGCGGCTTCGTACTCGGCATAGGTCATGACGCCCTCGGACTTCTCGTCCGTGCCGCCGTTTCCGTTATTGCCGCATCCGACCAGGGCCAATACCAGCGTCAGCGCCAGGGTTGCAATAAAACATTTTTTCATAAGTCTCTCCTCTTTTCTTATAACGCATAAGATTTTTGGTAACCAATGCTATTATACCTCAAAATGTCGATAAATCAATGGGTATTCTGCCTTTTTTTACGGTTTTTCATTGCTTCCCGTACTACATATACACCAATCAGTGCCCAGGTAACTCCCAGTCCGCCCAGCAGGGCGGCGGCCATGGGAGGCAGGGGGCCCAGCTCCTTCCTGTCCGTGGAGGTCTGCATGGTACTCTGCAGGCGGTACAGAGAGGTCACATCCCCGTAGAGTTTGTCCATATAGGCATCGTCCACCGTCTCCCGGCGGTTCACCGACTTGGTCACGTTCTCGATCATCTGGCCCGCTGCGTCCCGCAGGGAGGTGGAGCCGTTGAATACCGGCGTGACAAAAGTATCCTCCACATGGGAGAGCAGCAGCCGGGAGGCTTTGATCTTCACATCATAGTACAGGCTGTTGTCCTCTCCGCAGCGGCTCAAATAATCCTGATACTGGGCGCTGTCCCGGGCTCTGGAGGTGACGGGCACATAGCCTTCCGTCTCCGCGTAGGCGGTCTGGACTTCATTGGTAAGCAGGTACTGGGCAAAGAGCCAGGAGGCCAGTACTTCCTGGCAGTCCGGCTTATTAAAGATGCACACGGAGGGGCCCTGGGAAATCATCTGGGGATGGTCTGTGTCAAACTGGGGGATGGGGTATACTTCCGTCTCAAATTCCACCAGCGCCTCTTCACTGATGTCCGACAGGGGAGCATGGGTGCCCATCCAAGTGGCTCCAGCGGTGGAGTCAATGGCAAACACACATTGTCCCGCATTCAGGAAATTGGCCGGATAGCTGGAAATCTTAAAGGTGGAAAAAGCCCCGGTCCCGGCATGCTCGGCCACGGTGTACAGCAGCTCCCGGGTGGTGTCGTTGAAGATCCGGATCTCTCCGGCAGGGGTGGAGTATCCCGCGCCTTTCTGCCGCAGCATCTGGATCATCATATTGTCCGTGGACTTGTAGATAAAAGGAATCATGACCTTTTGACCGTTTACCAGATATGTCCCCTGGCTGTCCCTGGCGGTGGCGGCTTCAGCCACCTCCCAGACGAAATCCCAGGTGAGCTGCTCCGGCAGGCTGTAGCCCAGGGCCTCCACATAGGTTTTGTTCACATAGCAGGCTTCTGTGGAACGCATGAAGGGGATGGCGTAGTAATGCTCATTGAAGGCGCACTCCTCCAGAAACTGGGGAATGATTTCTCCCTGGGCGGGGCCTTCAAAGCGCAGTTCGCTGCCCCCCAGCCCATAGCGCTCATCCGCGAAAAGCCCCTCCAGCGGCACCACGATATTGGTGCCGGTGAGATAGGTGGCGATATGGTCGGGATAAGTGATACACACATTGGGGGTAGTGCCTGTGGAGATATTGGTGATCACATCATTGTAGATCCGGCCATAGTCCGTGTACAGCCGCAGATTCACCGTGATATTGGGATACAAGTCCTGAAAATCCTGAATGGCCTTTTTATATATATCGGTCTGGGTCTTGTTGGTATCGTTTTTGGCCCAGAAAGTAATCTCATACGTCCGGGAACTGTCAAAATTCTCCGGAATCTCAAAGGCCGCCATTCCCCTGGAACCATGACAGCCGGTCTGAGAAAGCATCAACCCCATCAGAACCAGCAGCAACGCCAGCCTGGAACATATTTTCTTTTTTCCCTTTTTCATAAATATACCCTCAATCAATATTTGGAAATTTTACTTCATACCCTTCGGGAGCATTCCTTCGGAGTTCCCCTACCCCTTGGTGCCTCCCCGTGCCACGCCTGCCATGACTTTCCGGCGGAAGATCAGAAACAGCAGGATCAGGGGCACGGAAATCACCACCACGGCGGCCATCATGGCGGGGATGTTTTCCCGTCCAAAGCCGTTCTCCCGGATCTCCTGGATGCCGTTGGAGACCAGGTAGTAGTCGGGATCATCGGTGATCAGCCGGGGCCACACATAGGAATTCCAGCACTCGATGATTTTCAGTATGATGATGGTGATCAGTGTGGGTCTGCATATGGGAATCATCACCCGGCGCAGATAGCGCAGATCAGAGGTGCCGTCCACCTTGGCGGCGTAATAGAGTTCGTCCGGGATCTGGGCAAAATTTTCCTTTAGCAGGTAAATATAAAATACCGAAGTCACCGAAGGCAGGATCAGTCCCAGGAAGGTGTTGCGCAATCCCAGGTCGGTGACAGTGGTAAAATTGGTGATGATAACCAGTTCGTTTGGAATCATCATCAGAGACAGAAACAGGGTGAACACCAGATTTTTTCCCCGGAATTCCAGTCTGGCAAAGGCGAAGGCCGACAGGGTGATCACCACCAGCATAATGGCGGTGGTGGCCAGGGTGAAGACCAAAGTGTTCAGCAGATATTTTCCCAGGTTTACGGTGGTAAAGGCGTCCACATAGTTCTGCAGGGTGGGAGACAGGGTGAAAAAGGAGGGTACATGTTCCGCATTGTAGGAACCGTAGCTTTTCACCGAAGTCAGCAGCATCCAGTAGAAGGGGAACAGCACCACCAGCCCCCAGAGAGCCAGCAGGGTGTAAATTACAATATTGGAGAAGATACGGCCTGTCCGGGCGCGCCGTTCTATTTTCTGATACTCTGTGTTTTTACTCATGGTTTGCGCCTCCGAGATCTCTAATAGTGCACATGTTTTCTGCTCACCAGCAGATTGATACAGGTGATGGTCAGCACGATTGCGAACAAAAGGATGGCCGCCGCCGATGCATAGGAGGGGTAGCCGCCGCTGTTACCGTAGAGCATGTCGTAGACATAGCCCACGATGGTGTTCATCTCCGCCGCATTCAGATCTGTGCCGAACAGAGCCACCGCGTCGCTGTAAGCCTTGAAAGCGCCGATAAAGCCGGTGATGACCAGGTAGAAGATCATGGGGGAGATCATGGGCAGCGTGATCTTGGTGAAAATACGCCATCGGGGAGTTCCGTCCACCCGGGCCGCATTGTAGTAGACCTGGTTCACCGAGGCCAGGGCGCTGGTCAGGATCAGGATTTTGAAAGGCATAACCACCCAGACGGTGTAGAAGCACAGCACAAACATCTTAGCCCAGTAGGGGCCGTCTATGAAGTCTATGGAACTGCCTCCGAAAAACTGCAATAGCAGGTTCACCAGGCCATCGGAGTAGGCGGTCTTTTTGAACAGGATCATGAATACCAGGCCCACCGCCAGAGTGTTGGTCACATAGGGCAGAAAGTACACGGTCTGAAACAGATCCCGCAGGGGCTTTATGGAACTGAGAGCCACGGAGATCAACAGCGCCAGCCCGGTGGAGAGGGGCACCGTGATAGCCACCAGGATCAGTGTATTTTGAACGGCCTGAAGAAAGTACGGGTCGTGGAGCACATAGGAGTAGTTGTAAAGCCCTGTGCCGGAAAAGGTCTGGGACGCGGAATTGTATCCCTCTTCGAAAGAGTACACGAACACGTCGATCAGAGGGTAGATCATGAACACGCCCAGGAAGAGGAAAGCGGGCAGCAGGTAGAGCCACCCTTTCGCATTTTTATTTTCCATGGTTGGGTCTCCTTTTGGTTCTGGGGATAGAAGTTTCGGTACTTATTCGGCGGTAAAGGGAATCCGCTCTCCGGTCCGGGGGTGGAACAGGTAAAGTTTGCGGGGCTTCAGGGCGAAGCGCACTTTTTCCGCGTCCGGGTCCACCGTGTTTTCCGCGTTGATGATGGAGCGGATGGACAGGTTTTCGGAGCAGGGATGGGTGGACACCACACTCACATCCCGGCCCATGACTTCTACCCGGGTAAGGTCGCAGGTCAGAGGGCCGTCTTCCCGTAAGATAAAGCCTTCCGGGCGGATGCCCAGGGTGACTTCCTGATCCGGCACATCCGAAAGGGAGAGGACGGCTTCGCTGCCGATATAAAGCCTTCCGCCGGATACCTTACCCCGGAATACATTGATGGGCGGCGTTCCCAGGAATTTAGCCACAAACAGGTTCACCGGCTGGTCATAGACCTCCTGGGGCTTGCCGATTTGCTGGATCACCCCTTCCTTCATCACCACAATCATATCCGAGATGCTCATGGCTTCTTCCTGATCATGGGTGACAAAGACGGTGGTTACGCCGGTCTGGCGCTGGATTCGGCGGATTTCTTCCCGGGTCTGCAGGCGCAGCCTGGCGTCTAAATTGGACAGGGGTTCGTCCAGCAGCAGTACCTTTGGGGTTTTTACCAGGGCTCTGGCGATGGCCACCCGCTGCTGCTGGCCGCCGGAGAGTTCGCTGGGCTTTCTGTCCATCAGGCCCTCCAGCTGTACCAGCCCGGCGGCTTCCAGGGCTCTTTTTTCCATTTCTTCCTTGGTAAGCCTGTCCGCCCCCCGCAGGTTTTCCAGCGGAAAAGTGATGTTCTTCAACACAGTGAGATGGGGATAGAGGGCATAGTTCTGAAACACCAGACCCACGCCTCTGTGTTCCGGGGGCAGATCCGTCACATCGTCCTCTCCGAAAAAGATTTTGCCGGCGGTGGGCTTCTGCAGACCGCAGATCAGGTTCAGGGCTGTGCTCTTACCGCAGCCCGAGGGCCCCAGCAGGCCGATCAGCTTTCCGTCAGGGATCTCGAAGGTAAAATCGTTTACCGCAATGACTTCCTCCGGGGATTTTTTGCCTCGGCCGGGGAATTTCTTGGTCAGGTTCTGTAATAGGATTTTCATGTCTCTTATACACTCCTTATGGAAATCGGTGGGTTCTCATCCGTGGATATTATAGCGGATTCGGCGGATTTGCACAACTAAAAGATATGAAAAACAGAAAGAGGGCCGTGTTGTCACACGGCCCGCCTGTCTCTTATTCTTCATCCCGGTACATCACAAGCAGGTTCTCAAATTCCGTCTTTGCCTCTGCGAAAGCCTTCAGCAGCTTGGGAGAGAAGGTGCCGCTGTTGCCGTTGATAATCATCTGGTAGGCCTTATCCGGCTCATAAGCAGCCTTATACACCCGTTTCGAGGTGAGGGCGTCATACACGTCCACCAAAGAGACAATCTGTGCCGCAATGCTGATCTCATCCCCTTTCAGACCGTCAGGATAGCCGTTTCCGTCATATTTTTCATGATGGTGCCTGGCGATGTCACAGGCGTAGTCATGAACTGCCTTGTCGTTTAACCGGATGGCCTGGGAGATGATTTCAGCCCCCTTGGTGGTGTGGGATTTGATAAATTCAAACTCATCGGGGGTCAGTTTGCTGGACTTCAGGATAATGCTGTCCGGGATGGCAATCTTCCCGATATCGTGAAGCGAGGAGGCCCATCCGATCTGCACCAGCTTTTTCGGGGTGAGTTCGTATTCCGGGTACAGCTTCATGATGCTCTTGCCCAGACACAGGGAGAATTCCCGTATTCTTTTAATGTGCTGTTTGGTCTCCAGATTCCGAAATTCCACAATGTTGCTCAGGGATTCGATGAGGATTTCATTCAGCTGTCCCAGTTCCTGAGCCTGCTGCCGCAACACATCGTTCTGTTTTTTGATATTGTCGTTCTGCTTTTTGACCACCAATTCCAACTGCATCTTGTATTGGAACCAGCCCACGGCGTTGCTCACCACCTGATGTATGACCTCAGGCTGGTAGGGCTTCTTGATATAGCTTACGATTCCGTATTCATAACCCTGGCGTTCAAATTCCGCGGAATCCTGTCCGGTGACCATAATAAAGGGGATCTTGTTCAGGACTTTCTTCTTCTGCAGGCTGTCCAATACCTGAAAGCCGTCCATCACGGGCATCAGATAGTCCAGCAGCACCACGGCGATGGAAGAGAAATGGCTGTTCAGAAGCTCTATTCCCTCCTTGCCGTTGGCGGCTTCCAATATCTTGTATTCCGGTCTGAATATACCGGCCAGAATTTCCCGTTCTATTGCGTTGTCCTCGAAGATTAATACTGTGTCGCGTTTCATTGTTATCCCATACTTTCTTCTGCTGTTTACAGAGTGACGATTGCGATGCGTTTGTTTCGGAGTTTAAAAATCACCCGGCTTATTTCCGATGACAACATATAAGAGATGTCGTTTATGACGATGACGCTGCCGCCGTGAGCCTTGCCCTTGACGCAGACGGGGGCCTTCATATTCTGTTCTGTGATAGCATTGGCCAGTTTGGAGACCTCGGCGTCCAGCTCAGCCAATTCATGGCCCTTGGCTATGATGGCGGCGTGGACCTTGCGTATCACTTCCTTCGACACTTCCTGCTTAGCTGCCATAAGCTGGAGGAATTTGTTCCATTTTGTCTCCAGAACGGACAACTGCCTCAAAAGCTGCTCCCTCTTTTCCGCATAGGCGGCCTGCTCCTTTTCATACATCTCGGTTTTTCCCACTTCCAGAAGTGTCTTTATATGGGAGGTATTGCCCAGGTTGTAAGTGTCCACACCTCTCATGGCGCAGATTCTGCCCCCCAGAAGCACGCCTTTGCTGCCGGACACGATCACCCGGCCCATGGTATTGATATTGCTGTTCATGATATAGTTGGCTTTTACATTGCCTTTGGCATTGATGTTGGCGGCTTCAAAAAAACTGCCGGAGACTTCTCCGCCGGCCTCGATGAAGCAGTCGTGCCGGGAACAGCTTCCCTTCTTGATCATCACGTTGCCGCCTGCGATCAACCGTCCCATCTCCACATTGTGTTCGATGATGATATCACCGGTGGCTTTAATGCATCCGCCGGAATAGATGCTGCCGATCACGTATACGGAGCCGTCTACTTCCAGTTTGCCGGTGACGGAAGTCACGTCCTCCTTGACCACCAACATGTTGGTGATAATAATCCGGCCGTTGAGGTATTCGAATTTGCCGTTCATCCGGGAGAGGTAGGTCACGCCGTCCGGGGCGATCAGGAACCCTTCCCCCCGCAGAGGCTTTTTATCCATCCCGTTATCGGCATGAATGGTTTCGCCGTAGATGTTCTTTCCGTTGGAACCCTTTTCGGCGGGATGGTAGAGGGCAATCTTTTCACCCTCGTCCACCATTTCAAAGGCCTCTATATTGACATAGTCCACGCCGCCGTCCGGGAGAGGAGCGGGGATGCGGGGCATGTCGAGCCGAACATAGAATTCAAACCAGCCGTCCTTGCCCTTCCGGGCGGGAACGCCCTCGGCAATCAGCACCTTTTCGTTCATGCGCTTTTTGTCAATCAACTCCGCAATGGCTTCGTGCTTGATTCCAAATACAATCTCGCGCCGCTGCAGGTCGTTGTAGATATCCTCCTTGGAGACCATATTGCCGGGTACCCAGGGGATATAGGCGTATGCTTTATTGCCGTTGTCCTCTATGGAAATCACAAATTCATTTTTACGAAGGGAGTTCAGGAGGGAATCTTTGTCGTCCACCAGGGAAGTCTTGGAGGTTTTTCCGCTGATCAGAGCCAAACGTTTCTCTTTCATGTCCGTAGCGGAATGAATCAGCCCGCAGTAGGAGGACACATCAAGACCTGCCTCCAGTCCCAGCCGGATCTCCTTCATCTGGGTATGGCTCAGCAGACGGTTGGCATAGAGTGACACATTCAGCTTTTTTTCCAGTCCCAGCCGGATTTCCTGCATCTGCATCCAGTTGAACCGGGTATCCGAATAGACAGAAACGTCCATTTGCTCACACAGACCGATCCGGATCTCACGGATCTGGGGGGCGCACATGTCGTCCCGAAGCCAGGTATCAATGGGCAGCTTATCCAAAAGGGCCAGCCGAATCTCTTCCAGAGCATCATCGGTAAAGCCCCTCTGCAGGTATGGGATCAGGTCTATGGTGGAATAGAGGGCCAGCCGGATCTGCCTCATGGTGTCGTAGCTGTAAGCGGGATTGGCGTACAGGGAGACATTGACCTTGTCCTTCAGTCCGATACGGATCTGCTCCATCTGCAGCCAGTTAAACTCGGGGTTGGAGTAAACGGATACATCCAGTCCCTGCTCGGTTCCCAGCTTGATTTCCTGATTCTGCGCTGCCCGATACTCGGAATTTTCCACCATGGGAAAGCGCAGTTCCCCCGGTTTATTTTTTGAATTTTGATTGCCCATATCTATTATCACGTTCTCCTTGGATATGCGATAGGGTGCGGCGCCAGTCCCTGTAGGCAGGGAAAACGTTTTCTGACCGCTGATCCTACGCCATAGCCCCAAATGGTTCCACGAACCATTCGCTGCATGTGGGGGATCTGTTTCCTGCTGAGATGATGATGAATCTGAGAATATTTTCTTCCTTCAGTAAACTCTTAGTTAATTCAGCATAAGTAAAGTCTGCAAAACTCTTTGTATGCATTCCTTTTTATTATAGCAACCCCAAACTCAAAAGTCTACTGTTTTTTTGCTATGATGGGGGGCATTGAAAACAGGTATTAAAAGCTGTATAATCAATTCCAAAAGTAGGGGCAGAAATCCGATCCGGCCAAAGCCGGGCAGGGATGTGCGGGAAAGGGGTAGACTATGAAGGATTGCCTGCAATTATTCAGCGACGGGACGGCGGGATGGTTCCGGGAAAAACTGGGGGAGCCCACAAGGGTGCAGGAGGCTTCCTGGCCTGCCATCGCCGCAGGGGGGCATGTGCTGGTGTCCGCCCCCACCGGGACGGGCAAGACGCTGTCGGCCTTTCTGGTGTTCCTGGACAGGCTGAAGACCCGGGCCATGGAAGGGAAACTGCCCCGGGAACTGCAGCTTGTGTATGTGTCGCCCCTGAAATCTCTGGCGGCGGATATCCGGGAGAACCTGAGAAAGCCCCTGGAGGGGATCGGGGGGCAGGAACTGCTCTCCGTAGCCGTCCGCACCGGGGACACCACCCCCCGGGAGAGGCAGCAGATGGTGCGAAAACCGCCCCACATCCTGATTATTACCCCGGAATCCCTGTACTTGATGCTGACCAGCAAGACGGGCCAGAATGTGCTCTGTACTGCCGGGGCCGTCATTATTGACGAACTGCATGCACTGATCGACACCAAGAGGGGAGCGCATCTGATGCTGTCCCTGGCCAGGCTGGACGCCCTGTGCGGCAGACATTTACAGCGCATCGGCCTGTCCGCCACCATTGCGCCTCTGGACCGGGCAGCCCGCTATCTGGCTCCGGAGGCGGTGACGGTGGCGGCTCCCGCCATGGAAAAGGAGGTGAGTCTCCGGATCCTGGGCCCCTATGCGGATGCCCGGAAAAAACGGAAGGACCCCATATGGCAGGAACTGGCAGCGCTGGTGTATCAGTATTGTCAGAACAGCCGCAGTGTCATCGCCTTTGTGGAGGGCAGGCGGTATGCGGAAAAGCTGGCCTATTACGTGAATCTGCTGGGGGGAGAGGCATTTGCCCAGGTACACCATGGGAGTCTGGCCCGGGAGCAGCGCCAGGAGACAGAAACCGCCCTGCGGGAAGGACGGCTGCGGCTTTTGTGTGCCACTTCCTCCATGGAACTGGGGATCGACGTGGGGGAGATCGACCAGGTGCTGCAGGTGGGCTGCCCCCGCACGATCTCCAGTACCCTGCAGAGGCTGGGCCGGGCCGGGCACAATCCCTCCCGTACCAGCGTCATGTATCTGTTTCCCAGAACCGCGGCGGAATGCGTGCTCTGCGGCATGACTGCCCAGCTTGCCAGAGAAAACAGGGTGGAAAAGCTGAACCCTCCGGAGGGCTGCCTGGATATATTGGCCCAGCATCTGGTCTCCATGGCGGCTTTTAAGCCCTACCAGGTGGAGGAAGTTCTGGAGATTCTGCCCCGGGCGTGGCCCTTCCGGCATGTGACAAGGGCGGATGTGGAAGCGGTGTTGGAGATGCTGGCCGGGGATTATGAGCACCGCCGGGAGATTCCGGTGCGGCCCCGGATTCTGTACGATCGGATTCACGGGAGTGTGGAGGGGGACGGCTACAGCAGGATGCTGGCCGTCTCCGCAGGAGGAACCATCCCGGACAGGGGCATGTACACGGTGCGCACCCAGGACGGTGTGAAAGTGGGGGAGGCGGATGAGGAATTTGTCTATGAGACCCAGAAGGGAGACCGTTTCCTGCTGGGGGCCTTCGCCTGGCGGGTAACGGAAATCAGCAAGGATACGGTGACGGTGGTGCAGGCCCCGGTAGAGGGGGCCAGGCTGCCCTTCTGGCATGGGGATCTGAAAGGGAGGAGTCTGGAGACGGGGATGGCCTTTGGCAGAATGCTCCGGGCCTTTTCGGAGGCGGAGCAGGAGGGACGGCTGGAGGCGGCTCTGGAGGGGCTGGGATTGGACGAATCCGCGACGGAACTGGCCGGGGGCTATCTGCGGCGGCAGATTGACGCCACAGGGGGCCTGCCCGATGACAGAACGATTCTGGTGGAACATTTCATGGATCAGGCAGGTCACACCCAGATGATGGTACATTCTGTTTTCGGGCGTCAGATCAACAGCCCCCTGGCCCTGCTGGCGGCCCGGAAGGCCGAACAGGAGATGGGTGAGAATGTGGGCAGCGTGGACGAGGAGGACGGATTTCTACTGTACACCTACGGGGAGAACAGCCTGCCGGAGGGATTGCTGTACCGGGTGGACGCGGAGGCGGCCGAGGGGGTGCTGGCTGCGCTGCTGCCCTCCACGCCCCTGTTTAACATTGCTTTCCGCTACAACTGCGGCAGGGCGCTGATGATGGGGGTGCGGGGAAAGGGCAGGCAGCCTCTGTGGATGCAGCGGCTGCGCGGCGCCGAAATGCTGGATCAGGTGGTGCGGGAGAAGGACCATCCGCTGATGCGGGAGACCCGGCGGGAATGTATGCGTCAACTCTGGGACGTGGCTGGGGTACGGGAGATTCTGGAAAAAGTGCAGGCCGGGGAGATCCGGGTGCGGGAGATATATACGGACACCGCCTCTCCCATGTCTCTGCCGCTGCAGTGGAGCCAGGAAGCGGCAGAGATGTATAATTACGCCCCCACCCCCAGGGGTGTCCAGGCGGCTGTGGAGGAGGCGCTGAAGAACGAAAAGGAACTGGTGCGGCCCGGTCGGGAGGAACTGGACCAGGTACAGGAGCGGGGCAGGCTCCCCCGGGACGAGAGGGAACTTCATACCTTGCTGATGACAGAGGGGGATCTGACCGCCGGAGAACTGGAGATGCCCGTGGAGTGGCTGGAGAAGCTGGCCGAAGAGGGGCGCGTCCTGTATCTGGAGCAGGGGCTTTGGATCGCTGCGGAGCAGCAGGCGCAGTATGAGGAGGCGCTTGGGCCGGCCCGAAGCGGGGCGGCGGATATCGTGCGGCGGATGCTGCGCTACCGGGGCGGGGCTACTGTAGGTCAGACCGCCCGGCGGTACGGTTGGACGGAAGAGGAGACCCGGCTGGTGCTGGAGGAATTGTGTCGCCGGGAGGAGGCAGTGGCCCAGGAAGAGCTGTGCAGCCGGGAGGAGGCCCGGGAGGTGTCAGAGGCCCGGGAGGGCGAAGCCCGGGCAGCCGCCCGTATGGAAAAGGTGTATTATCATGCCCAGGTGTACAGGCGTGCCAGAATCCGTACCCTGAAAAATCGCCGGGAGGAGATCGCCACCTGTCCGCCGGAGAACTACGCGGCGCTGCTTTTGTCCCGCATACAGCGATCGGCTCCTCCCCAGGAGGCTTTGGGGGAGACCCTCAGATCCCTTGCGGGCCTGGCATTGCCTGCGGCTCTCTGGGAGGAACTGGTTTTGCCTGCCAGGGTGGGGGGTTATCGGGAGGGGCTTTTGGACGCATTACTCGCGCAGGGAACATATTTCTGGCATATGGAGGAAGGCAGCAGGCTCCGCTTTGACCTGGCAGAGGAGATCGACTGGGACCGGGAGCTCCAGATTCCCTGGGAGGAGTTGTCCGACAAAGAAAGGCGGGTGGCGGAGGCGCTGGCCCGGCGGGGGGCCAGTTTTCCCCAGGCACTGGGGCATGTGCTGGAGGGGGAATCCCTTCATGACACGCTGCTTTCCCTGCTGGAAAAGGGAGTGGTCTGCGCGGACAGCTTTGTGCCGGTGCGGCAGTGGCTGGGCCGGGAGAAACTTCAGAAAGCGGCGGCAAGGCGGCGGGTGGGGGCCCGGGTCAAGGTGCTGCAGGCCGGTCGGTTTGATCTGGTGAGACCTCTGCGCCCCCTGCCCATAGAGGAGCAGCTGGAGAGATGCTTTGACCGCTATCTGGTATTGTGTCGGGAGACGGCTGCCGCATGGGGGCTTCCCTGGCAGGAGGCGTTGAAGATTCTGCGGGTGCAGGAGTACACAGGGCAGGTAAGGCGGGGGTATTTTGTGAGAGGCTTTTCCGGGGCGCAGTTTATCCGGGGGCAGGACTTTGAGGCCGTAACGGCCCGACTGATGCATCCTCTGGCAGAATCATGCTGGTTAAACGCCGCCGATCCCATGCAGCCCTGGGGAAAACTGCTGGCCCATGAACCGGAGCGGAGTTTTATCAATGTGCCGGGGACGGTGGCGGCATTCCGGGACGGCCTGCCCGTGGCGGTATTCGAGCGGCAGGGCAGGACGCTGCGCATGCTGGGGCCGGAGCGGCAGCAGGACGGCGGGGACCGGGAGGGTACGATGCCGGAAGATATTGACTTATCAGGGATGCTGGGCCTGTTTGCGGAGGCATTTCACCGAGGCAGGATTTTCCCGGGAAAGAAGCGGGTTTCCGTAAAAGAATATCCTGCCCGGGCGGCGTCGGCTCTGGAGACAGGTGGCTTTCTGCGGGAGATACAGGATTATGTGCTGTATCGGTAAGACATCTTTCCGATGCTTTTCTTGAAAAAACAGAACATCCTATGTTAGAATTGGAGGTGAAATTCATTAATATAAATCTGCCATCGGGACATAAGCTGTTGAAAGAGTGCCGCCCGATGTACGAGTATTCACGGTTTATTCAGCAGATTAAGGAATATCTGTGTGCCGGGTGGGCTCGGGATGAAGCGATTACCCAGGCGGTTATGGACTGCAGGGAAGAGGGGATCCTGGAAGAGTTCCTGAAGAATCATGGTTCGGAGGTGGTAAATATGTTGTATACACAGTGGAATTACGACGATGCGGTTGCGGTGGAAAGAGAAGAGGCTTTTGAAGACGGTCGGACGGTGGGACTGGCCGAAGGAAAAGTTGCCGAAAAGCGGCAGGTTATATATAACTTTCTGCGATGCCTTGGGGAAATCCCCGAGGATATCTGCGGGCGCATTGAGAGCGAGCAGAAGGAAGAAGTCCTGCAGAAGTGGTATATGGCAGCGGCCACAGCGGAAAACTTTGAGAAATTTCGGGATTATATAAACGAGACCGGAAAGCAGCAATCTAAATAAGAGGAGGCATTACATGAGAGTATTGGTAATCGGCGGCGTTGCCGCAGGCACAAAGGCGGCGGCCAAATTCAAGCGGGTGAATCCTGAAGCAGAGGTGACCATCGTTACAAAAGGAAAGGATATTTCCTATGCGGGATGCGGACTGCCCTATTATGTGGGAGGTTCTATTCCGGAGAGGGAGCAGCTGATCGTAAATACACCGGAGAAGTACAGCGCCCTCACCGGTGCTCTGGTATATTCCCAGAGAGAGGTAGTGGCGCTGGATACGGAAGGCAGGAGAGCGACGGCCAGGAATCTCCGCACCGGCGCGGAAGAATTCTATGAGTATGACGCCTGTATTGTGGCGGTGGGAGCTTCTCCGGTAGTGCCGCCGCTGCCGGGTCTGAATCTGCCGGGAGTATTTGTAATGCGCACGCCGGACGATGCCATCGAGACCAGGGACTACATAGCCGGGGACGGTGTGAAGCACGCGGTGGTAGTGGGCGGCGGTTTCATCGGCCTGGAAGTGGCGGAGAACCTGATGGAGAAGGGGCTGGCCGTGACGGTAATCGATATGGCGCCCCAGATCATGCCGGGCTTTGACGGGGAAATGGCGGACTATGCCGTGCGTCACCTGGCCAAAAAAGGAATTCGGGTGATGACGTCCACGAAACTGGAAGCTGTCACGGGAACAGAGAAGGCGGAAGGCGTGCGGACAGACAGGGGCCTGCTGCCTGCGGATGTGGTGATTCTTTCCATGGGGATACGCCCCAACACGGGATTTTTGCAGGATACGGGCATTGAAATGTATAAGGGCACTATCCTGGTGGACGACAGGATGGCTACCAATGTGGCGGATGTCTATGCTGCCGGAGACTGTGCCATGGTAAAAAACCGTCTCACGGGGGAGAGACAATGGTCTCCCATGGGATCGTCCGCCAATATGGAGGGACGTACTCTGGCCCTGGCCCTGGGCGGCAGGGACGCGGTTTATCCCGGCGTGCTGGGTACCGGTGTGGTAAAGCTGCCGGGCCTCTCCGGAGGCAGGACCGGACTTAGTGAAGAACAGGCCAGAAACGCAGGGTATACCCCGATCTGTGCCCTGGCGGTGACGGATGACAAAGCCCACTATTATCCGGGAAGCGCCTGGTTTGCCATTAAGCTGGTGGCGGATGAGAACAGCCACAGGCTGCTTGGACTCCAGGTATTGGGTCCCGGAGCGGTGGATAAGGTGACGGATATCGGCGTGATGGCAGTAACCTTCGGAGCTACTTTGGAACAAATGACCTGCCTGGATCTGTCCTATGCGCCGCCGTTTTCCACGGCCATCCATCCCTTTGTTCAGGCGGTTCACATGCTGCTGAACAAGTTGCAGGGGGATCTGGACAGCTTTACCCCGGCCCAGTATCTGGCCGGCGAGGCACAGGACTACCGGGTGATCGATGTCAACCCCGCCGGTCCTGTCATTCCTGGCGCAACCTATGTGGATTTGCTGAAAGTGAAAGGGGAAGTGCCGGGTCTGGGAAAAGAAGAGAAGCTGCTCCTGGTCTGCGCAAAGGGCAAGAGGGCTTATCTGCTGCAGAACCGTCTGAGGCGGTACGGCTATACCAACACGAAAGTTTTGGAGGGCTCCACATTTTTCAATGTGGTCAGGGCAGAGGGCAAGCCCGGGACGGTCACGGTTACCCCGGAAGAGATTACCCGGGTGAAAGCGCTTGGATGTCTGCACAACAAGGGAACAAATAATTTCAATGTGCGGGTGATCACCAGAAACGGTAAAATCACCACGGCGGAGCATAAAAAAATAGCGGAAGCGGCAGAACGGTTCGGCAGCGGAGACGTGGTCATGACCACCCGCCTGACCCTGGAGATCGTGGGGGTCCCCTATGACAAGATCGAGGAACTGCGGGCATTTCTGGCCCAGGAGGGACTGGAGACCGGCGGTACCGGCTCCAAGGTGCGTCCTGTGGTGGCCTGTAAGGGAACCACCTGCCAGTACGGACTGCTGGATTCCTACCGGCTCTCCGAGACGATACACGAGAGATTTTATCACGGTTATTCGTCGGTCAAGCTGCCCCATAAGTTCAAAATCGCGGTGGGAGGCTGCCCGAACAACTGTGTGAAGCCGGATCTGAACGACTTCGGCATTGTGGGACAGCGGGTTCCCATAGTGGATCTGGAAAAATGCCGGGGCTGCGGAAAATGCCAGGTGTCGACGGCCTGTCCTGTGGGGGCGTCCCGGGTGACGGACGGAAAGCTGGTGATCGATCCTGACAAGTGCAATAACTGTGGGCGCTGCGTGGGTAAATGCCCCTTCAGGGCCGCAGAGGAGAGTACCTATGGATACCGCGTCTATATCGGCGGGCGCTGGGGAAAAAGGGTTGCTCAGGGACAGAAGCTGGATAAGGTATTTTTGAGCGAGGAGGAAGTGCTTTCCGTTCTGGAGAAATCCATTCTCCTGTTCCGGGAGCAGGGCCAGACGGGGGAGCGGTTTGCGGATACCATTGCCAGAATCGGGTTTGAGAATGTACAGGCACAGCTTATGTCTGACGAGATTTTGACCAGGAAGGACGAAATTATCGGGGCCAGCCTGCATTTAAAGGGCGGGGCGACCTGCTAGTGCGCCGCCCCGTTTACATTTCGCCGAATGATTTGTCTGAATCTTCATCTGCTGCGTTGCTGCCGGTCAACGATGCCGCCGCATCGCCTCCCTCCGCCGCCTTGCAGACGGAAAAGGAAAACATATAAATATGGAGTGTATCAGTATCAGCCATAAGACAGCCCGGTCCGCAGAGAGGCAGAAGTGTTTTATCACCGAAGAGGCGGCAGAGGGACTGTTGAAAAAAATACATACGGGATTGAAGGCGGGGCAATGTGTCCTCCTTTCCACCTGCAATCGCACGGAACTGTATGTGCAGGCGGGGGACAGGGCCCTGCAGGGTACTGTCTTGGGAAGATTGGAGGAGATGCTGGCGGAAACGGCAGGGGAAAGCGTGGAGTGGATTCGCCGCCTGGCCAGGCGGTATCAGGGCCGGAATGCCATTTGCCATCTATTTCAGGTGACATGCGGAATGGAATCCATGGTGATCGGTGAGGACGAAATCCTGGGACAGGTGCGGGATGCCTATATCAGATCACAAGGTGCGGGATTTACAGGCTATGAACTGAACACGGTCTTTCAGGCGGCGCTGGCCTGCGCCAAGCGGGTAAAAACGGAGACCATGCTTTCCAGGACTTCCGTCTCTGTGGCAACGCTGGCGGCGAATGAGATATTTCGCTTTCTTGCGGCGAGAAAAGAGTCTGTGAGCAGTGTTCTGCTGATGGGAAGTACCGGGCGGATGGGCGGCATCCTCTTAAAAGACCTTCTTTCCAAAGAGAATATACGGGTTCTTGCCACCACCCGCTCTCACCGGGGAATGGCACAGTGCGTTGCTCCCCGGGTGGTAAATGTGAGCTATCAGGACAGATATGCCTGCTTGGACGAGGCGGACGTCATCGTTTCTGCTACTGCCGGCCCTCACTATACGGTGACGGCAGGGCGGGCTGCGGAATCCATGAAAACAGTCAAGGACAGGCTGTTTTTGGATATTGCCATGCCGCCGGATATAGACGGAGCGGTTGGAAAAATGGAACATTGCAGACTTATTGCCCTGGATGATATCAAAAGACTTGCTCAGGAGAACAACCGGCGTAAGCGGCAGGCCCTGTCCGATGCCCGGGAGATTCTGGAGGAAGATCTGGACAGGGTCTGTAAAGTGCTTCTATTTCATAATTTTACGGAAAAAAATGTCCGGTGGAGGGAAAGATATGTGGGTATCCCGGCAGAAAAGCTGATTTATTTACTTCGGGATGAACTGGACAGCGCTTCTTTTGAAGCGGTATTGCGGGTTCTGGAGCAGGGGCCGGGAAAGTGAAGGAACCAAACGAACGGGCAAAAGGAGCCTTGCGATGGGATATTTTCCTTTTTTTGTAGAACTGGACGGAAAAGCGGGCGTAGTCATAGGGGGCGGAAAGGTTGCGGCCAGGAAGGTGGAAAAACTTCTGGCGTTTGGTCCCAGACTTACGGTGGTTGCGCCTGCGTTAGAAAGCGGTATATGGGAACTGACAGAACGGATAGAAATCAGGCAGAAAGCGTTTCAGCCGGAAGATCTGGAGGGAGCGGATTTTGTGATTGCCGCCACGGATGACAGGGAGATCAACGCCCGGGTGTCTGCTTACTGCAGAGAGAGGAAGATTCCTGTCAATGCGGTGGACGACAGGGAGAATTGTACTTTCTTCTTTCCTGCATTGGTAAAAGAGGGGCCGCTTACCGTGGGCATCTCCACGGAGGGTAAAAGTCCGGCGGCCGCATCCTGGATAAGGAGGCAGGTGGCCGGGACGCTGCCTGAGAATATAGGCGGCATTATTGATTTAATGGGGCAGATCAGGCCCTGGGTGCTGGAACGGATAAAGGAGGAATCACACCGCAGGGAACTTTTCGAAAAAATGTTTGTCTACTGCGTGGAAAGAGATCGCAGGGGGGACGGGGAAAAAGTGACGGCGGAAGAATTGCAGGCGCTGTTTCTGAAGTAGGAGAAGGCCATGGACATAATCAGAATCGGGACAAGAGGGAGCCGTCTGGCCCTGCGGCAGGCCGGACTGGTACAGGAAGCACTGCTTCATGCGTTTCATCAGATCAGGACAGAGATCGTAATTCTTCACACAAAAGGGGATAATATATTGGACAGACCCATGAACCGGATCGGGGGAAAGGGTATCTTTGTCTCTGAATTTGAACAGGCCCTACTGGAGGACCGGATCGACCTGGCGGTACATTCCGCCAAGGATCTGCCCATGTCCCTGGCGGAGGGGCTGGTCATTGCGGCAGTTCTGCCCCGGGGAGATGTGCGGGATGTGCTGGTGGTGCCCAAAGGGGCCGGACTCCCTTTTTTCCTTCAGGATCCCGGCGGTGCAGGGACATCTGCTGGGGGCCGAAGCGGCGGGAAGCCGGGGAATGCCCCGTTTATAATCGGTACCGGCAGCATAAGGCGGCAGACCCAGGCCGCCCGGCTCTGGGATTCTGTTGTCTGCGAGAACATCCGGGGCAATGTGGACAGCCGTCTGCGGAAGCTGGAAGAAGGCGGTTATGATGGTATCATTCTGGCGAAGGCAGGCCTGGACCGGCTGGGGGGAGGACAGGAATGGGAGGAGCGGTTTGACTTTTATCCCCTGCATCCCGAGGCATTCCTGCCTGCCGCCTGCCAGGGGATTATTGCCGTGGAGGCCCGGGGGAATTCTCCGTTGGCGGCTATGTGCAGGCAGTTTACCGATTGGGATACGGAACTATGTTTTCTGACGGAACGAGAGTTGTTGTCGTATCTTGCATCGGACGGCGGTGAATCCGGCAAAGAGATATGCAGTACGGCGGCCGCAGCCTGGTGCAGGAGAGAAGGGGAGAACCTGGCGCTGGATGTGATGTATGCGGAAAAGAGATGTACCTGCAGCTGCAGAGCCGAACTGGAGGCAGGTCTGCAGACGGCGCGGGAAGCAGCCAGGAGAGTAAAGCCGTGATGACAGGCCCAAAATGCAGGAGAGCGCTTGGGATGGGGAATGATTTGAAAACGGGAAAAGTATATCTGGTAGGGGCAGGCTGCGGGGATCCGAAACTTCTTACGGTGAAGGCCAGAGAACTTCTTGCTGTCTGTGAGTCTGTCATTTATGACAGCCTGGTCTCTGAGGAAATGCTGCAGTGGACAAAGCCGGACTGTGAGAAACTTTATGTGGGTAAGCGGTTTGGCGCTCATGCCATGAGGCAGAATGAGATCAACGAACTGCTAATTCAAAAAGCCAGGGAGGGTAAACTGGTGGTGCGCCTGAAAGGCGGAGACCCCTATGTGTTCGGAAGGGGCGGGGAGGAGTTTCTGGCGTTGCTGGAGGCCGGAATCCTCTGTGAGGAGATACCCGGGATATCCTCTGCCATTGCAGTCCCTGCCGCAGCGGGGATTCCCGTCACCCACAGGGGGCTGGCCGGAAGTGTCACAGTGGTGACAGGCACGGCGGCCGGGGAGGACGGGCAGCCCCGGCTGAAATTGGAATTTGAAATCCTGGCCAAGCTGTCAGGTACCCTGGTGATCCTGATGGGCATGCATTTCCTGAAAGAGATTGCGGAAGGATTGATAGGTGCCGGGAAACCTTCGGATACGCCCTGCGCTGTGATTATGGAGGGGACCACCGAAAATCAGAGATGCCTGCGGACCATACTTTCTAAGATGCCGGGGGAAGCGGCGGCTCAGGGTTATACTTCCCCGGCGGTGATTGTGGTGGGGGCTGTGGCGAAGCTGGAACTGTCTTTGGAAGCGGACCTGCCTCTGGCCGGCGTCACCGTAGGAGTTACGGGAACCCCCGGTTTTGTGGAAAGGCTTACCGGGGCATTGAGGCGGCGGGGCGCCGGCGTGTGGGACATGGGTTTTATGGAAGTGCGTCCCATGGGGAAACCGCTGCCGGATTTCGCGGATGCTTCCTGGCTTGTGTTCACCAGTCCCAACGGGGTGCGGATTTTTCTGGATCAGATGCAACGGGAGAGAAGGGATCTGCGCAGCCTCCGGGATAAGCGCATTGCCGTGATCGGGCCGGGAACGGGAAAGGTCTTTGAGGAAGCAGGAGTGTTCCCGGATTATATGCCGAAGGAATATGATGCCATGCATCTGGCGGAAGGCCTCAGTGAAAAGATATTGATAGAGAGGCAGGCGGAAGGCCGATTTTCTAAGGAGGCAAGGCCGCAGGCATACGGACCCGCTGTCTTTCTAAGGGCCCGGGAGGGGAGTGATGCCCTTCCCCGGGTGTTTCGGCAGAAAGGAATCCTGTTTTTGGAGGCGCCGCTCTATGAATTGGGCGTCCATAAAGGAAAGCGCGCCGCAGCGCTGGGGAGAGAACCGGACTATATTGTCTTTGGCTCGGCCATGGGAGTGCGGGCCTATTTCGAAGGGGCAGCGGAAACACGGGCAGTCGAAGAGGCGGTGAAAGTGCAGACAGAAAAGACCGAAGGCATGGTGCAGAGCGGCAGAAGGAATTCCCCCCGCTATCTCTGTATCGGGGAAATGTGCGGAAAAGAATTGGCAAAATATACAAACCATCCCTTCCTGACCGCCGGGGAATCCAGTATAGAGGGAATTGTGTCTTGTCTGTGCGGGGATGCGATGCTGCGGGCAGGCGGGAATTAAAATGGAGGAAAACAAAATGGTTCGTTTCAGAAGGCTGAGAAGGGACGGGCGGATTCGCAGCCTGGTCCGGGAGACCAGGCTGCATCCCGGGGACTTTGTCTATCCCCTGTTTGTGATAGAGGGGGAGGGAATTGAGAACCCGGTGGAATCCATGCCGGGCGTTTTCCAATATTCCATCGACAGGCTGCCTGGGATACTGGAACAGGTGAAGGAAGCCGGTATCGGAGGGATTCTGCTCTTTGGGATCCCGGCCCACAAGGATCCCCAGGGCAGTCAGGCGTATGCGCAGGACGGAATCACTCAGCGCGCGGTGGGTTTTATCCGGGAGAAGTACCCGGAAATCTATGTAATAGCGGATGTGTGTCTGTGTGAGTACACTTCCCATGGACATTGTGGAATGGTGTGCGGCGAGGAAATATTAAACGATGAAACCCTGCCTCTTCTGGCGAAGATGGCGGTAAGCCTGGCGGAGGCCGGGGCGGATATGATTGCGCCCTCCGATATGATGGACGGGCGGGTGGGGGCCATACGGAAAGCTCTGGATGAGGCGGGCTATATCCAGACCCCCATTATGGCCTACAGTGCCAAGTTCGCCTCTGCTTACTATGGTCCGTTCAGGGATGCCGCCCATTCCGCACCGGGGTTTGGAGACCGTAAAAGCTACCAGATGGATCCGGCCAACGGGAAAGAAGCGCTTCGGGAGATCCGGGCCGATCAGGAGGAAGGGGCGGATCTTGTGATGGTGAAGCCTGCCCTGGCCTATCTGGATGTCTTGAAAGAAGCGGTTCTTCGATATGATATGCCCATGGCGGTATACAATGTGAGCGGTGAATACGCCATGGTAAAAGCGGCGGCGGCAAACGGATGGATTGATGAGCGGCGGATTGTGATGGAGAACCTGACGGCCATGAAGCGGGCGGGGGCAAAGATTATTATAAGCTATCATGCCCTGGATGCGGCGGGATGGTGCCGGGAGGAGGAGAATCCCGTTTCCTGACAGGCGCGGCATTGCAAACGAAATCAGGCGGATATGACATGGCAGAGACGGAGCAGGGAGAGACAGCAAGATGTTGCAGGAACCAAAAAAGCAGGAGAAACAATCGGAGGCACTATATGAAAGGGCTGTGAGGCTCATGCCGGGCGGGGTAAACTCCCCGGTCCGGGCTTTTCAGGCAGTGGGCAGGCAGCCATTTTTCGCGGCCCGGGCAGAGGGGCCCTGGCTGTATGATGTGGACGGGAACCGATATCTGGATTATGTCTGTTCCTGGGGGCCGGGAATTCTGGGGCATGCTCATCCGAAGGTGATAGAGGCAGTCCAGAAAGTGTGCGCCCTGGGGCTTACCTTCGGAACCCCCGTACCAGGGGAGGTGGAACTGGCGGAGCGGATTGCTGCCTGCGTGCCGGATCTGGAGATGGTGCGTCTGGTAAGTTCCGGGACGGAGGCGGTGATGAGCGCCGTGCGGGTAGCCAGAGGATTCACCGGCAGAGAGAAGATTCTCAAATTTGCCGGGAATTACCACGGACATTCCGATGGACTTCTGGTGAAGGCCGGCTCCGGGCTGATGACCCAGTCGGTGCCGGACAGCGCCGGCATACCGGCGGGCTACGCAGCCTGCACGTTGACGGCAGTATATAACGACACAGAGTCTGTCCGCAGGCTCATGGAAGAAAACAGGGGACAGGTGGCGGCCATCGTGGTGGAACCGGTAGCTGCGAACATGGGAGTCGTGCCGCCGAAAAAGGGTTTTCTGGAGTTTCTGAGAAAGATCGCTTCGGAACAGGGCGCGCTGCTGATTTTTGATGAAGTGATCACGGGTTTCCGTCTGGCTCTGGGCGGAGCCACGCAGTATATGGGAGTCCATGCCGATCTGCACACCTTCGGGAAGATTGTGGGCGGCGGTATGCCCCTGGCGGCTTATGGAGGCAGACGGGATATCATGTCCTGTGTGGCCCCTCTGGGAGCCGTATACCAGGCGGGGACACTGTCCGGGAACCCGGTGGCTGTGGCAGCAGGGCTGGAGACGCTGAGGATTCTCATGGAGGATGGGGGGATTTATGACCGCCTGGAGGCCAGGGCCCGAAGATTGGAGAGCGCTTTCCGAAGCAGGGGGCTTACGGTAAACCGCGCAGGCTCGCTTCTCTCTCCGTTTTTTGCGCCCGGCTGGGAGAAGGGAGAAAGCGCCGCCGTGGAAAAATATGAGGACGCCTGTGGCTGCGACAGGGAGGCGTTTGCGGGCTATTTCAACCGAATGCTCTCCAGGGGAATATACGTGGCTCCCTCTCCGTTTGAGGCCATGTTTATCTCCGATGCCCATACGGAAGAACTGATCGGCGAGACCTGCAAGGCGATTGAGAACGCAGTCTCTTTTTCTGAATGATGTAAGCCGCCGGAGAGCGGATGGAAAGCCCGGAACACAGGGCCGGGAGAGGCGCCCAGGCGGGAACAGAACTACTTGGAAAGATGTGCATGCATAACTACCAGGAGGAAGCAACGATGATTATGATGGACAATGTATGTAAGTCATACAGGATTGCAAAGAGGAACGGAGGCTTTCAGGAAGCCGTGAAGGCCCTGTTCCACAGAGAGTACGAAGAAATCCACGCGCTTAAAAATGTGAGTTTTACCATCTCTGACGGGGAGATGGTGGGCTATATCGGTCCCAACGGAGCGGGGAAGAGTTCTACTATCAAAATTCTAAGCGGAATATTGACGCCCGACAGCGGCAGCTGCCTGATAGACGGCAGAGTGCCCTGGAAAAACCGCATCGAACATGTGCGCCGGATCGGCGTGGTGTTCGGCCAGCGCACGCAGTTGTGGTGGGATGTTCCGGTCATAGATTCCTATGAGTTATTAAAAGAGATCTATACCATCCCGGACCAGGTCTATCGGTCCAATCTCGATGAATTGACGGAGTTATTGAATCTGGGGGAACTGCTGCGCACCCCGGCCAGGCAGTTGTCTCTGGGGCAGCGTATGCGTTGTGAGATAGCGGGTTCCCTGCTCCACAGTCCCCGGGTTTTGTTTCTGGACGAGCCCACCATCGGTCTGGATGCCGTGTCCAAGCTGGCAGTGCGGGACTTTATCAGAAAGCAGAATGAGATCCATGGAACCACGGTGATCCTGACCACCCATGATATGCAGGATATTGAGGCGCTGACCAGGCGGATCATTCTGATCGGTAAGGGGCAGATTCTGATGGACGGTACGCTGGAGGAGATTCGGCGCGGCGGGGAGAGCATTGACCAGGAGCTGGCGGAACTGTATCGCAGTTATGACATATAACGGCAGAGGTTTGAAGAGGGATAGTTTCATATGGATTTGAATGTCTGCGGAAGCGGGCAGTTAGGAGTTGAGATGAAAAAGTATCTTTCGTTCTTTCGGCTGCGGTTTATTATGGGACTGCAGTACCGTACAGCGGCAGCGGCGGGGATTGTGACCCAGTTTTTCTGGGGTGCCATGGAAATTCTGGCATTCCGGGCATTTTACGAGGCGGATGCGGCGGCTTTTCCCATGCCTTTTGAGGCAGTGGTGACTTATGTCTGGCTGCAGCAGGCATTTTTGGCCATGTTTGCAGCCTGGGGCATGGAGGGGGAAATCTTTGATGCAATTCGAAACGGCAATATTGCCTATGAACTCTGTCGGCCGGTGGGCATCTATCAGATGTGGTTTGCCCGTTCTGCGGCCAACCGGGTCTCCAGGGCATTGCTGCGTTGTGTTCCGATTCTGGCGGTGGCCTCTCTGCTGCCGGCGCCCTATGGCCTGGGGCTGCCGGCCAGCCCGGCCCATGGAGTTCTTTTTCTGTTGACGCTGCTGCTGGGGCTGTTGGTTATGGTGGCCTTTACCATGTTGGTATATATTACCACTTTCTATACCCTTTCCCCGGAGGGGGTTCGGATTTTCTGCGTGTCGGCGGTGGAATTTTTTGCCGGGGCCGTGATTCCGCTGCCCTTTTTTCCCGAAAAAGTACAATATGTTCTGGAACTGCTGCCCTTTGCAGCCATGCAGAATGTGCCGCTGCGTGTCTACAGCGGCAGTATGACGGGACAGGAAATGCTGCGGGCGGTCTGTCTGCAGGTGTTCTGGCTGGCGGTGTTGACGGGAGTGGGATGGAATCTTTGCAGGAGAGCGGAAAGAAGAGTGACAGTGCAGGGAGGGTAGTATGAGAAGAAAAATTCGTCTATACAGACAGTATGTATCTATCGTGGTACGGGGGATGATGCAGTACAAAGCCTCCTTCCTGCTGAATTCCCTGGGACAGTTCCTGGTATCCTTCAGCGTGTTTCTGGGAATCTATTTTATGTTCCGCAGGTTTCATCAGGTCAGAGGATACAGTTACAGCGAAGTGCTGCTCTGTTATGCTATAGTACTGATGGAATTTTCGCTGGCGGAGATGTGGGCCAGAGGATTTGACACATTTTCGGGCCTGGTCAGAAGCGGCGAGTTTGACCGGGTATTGGTGCGGCCCCAGGGAGAGATTCTGCAGGTGCTGGGCAGCAGATTTGAACTGACCCGGCTGGGCAGGATGTCCCAGGCTGTGGTCATGCTGGTTTATGCGTTCTGTACGGCAGAGATTCATTGGACTGTAGGCAGGGTGTGTACGCTTCTGTTTATGCTGGTCGGCGGTACGGCAGTGTTCTCCGGGCTGTTTCTCATCTATGCGGCGCTCTGCTTTTTCACGCTGGAGGGCTTGGAATTTATGAATGTTTTGACGGATGGGGCGAGGGAATATGGCAAGTACCCGCTGGACGTGTACGGCAAGCGGGTATTGCAGTTTGCCACGGTGCTTGTGCCCTATGCCCTGATCCAATATTATCCCCTGCAATATATTCTGGGAAGGACCGCCAACCCCATATACATCTTTCTGCCTCTGGCAGCGGTGCTGTTTCTGCTGCCCTGTTACGGACTGTGGCGGTATGGGGTGAGGCATTATAAGTCCAGCGGGTCGTGATTTCTCTTTCTGTAACCCTGCTTTGTCTTTGCCCGGACAATGGAGGACTAGCCTCTTTCAATTTTACTGTAATAGACATATAATATAGCAACGACAAACCGAAATTTAGACTAGCCGAGTATATGCGAAAAGGAGATAGTGCCTATTATGAAAACAGTTTTAAAACCTGTTACCAATGTCGTTTTTTTCTTCTTAATCAATTTTGGCTTCTGGGAAGTGCTGGTAGGGGCTGGAATGAATAGGTCGTGGGCTTCGTTTACAGTCTATGCCGTTTTGATTGTATTCGTCATTGCAATTTGGAATAAAGACTTGTTAATCAAATGGAATCAATTTAAAAGAGAAATAAAGAGTTGGCGGACTTTTTTTATTGTGTTATTGATTTGGCTCGCTGTTTCTGGAATATTGTCATTACTGTTTCAATACATTGTTAATGGGAGTTTTAAAACACAAAATACAGAAAGGGTTGAAACAATGGTGGATACAATACCTCCAATCTTAACTTGTATCATGATGTCCATATTTACTCCATTCATAGAAGAGCTCACTTTTAGGGAATCAATAATCGGGTGGGCTGATAAAAGCAATAAAGTGGCGATAACAATTATGACTATAATATCCATAATTGCATTTGACTGCATTCATCTATATGAAATGAGGGAATTTTTCTATTATCTTCCACTCTCAATTGGTTTGACAACTTTTTATATAAAGCACAATAGAAATATTTATTCAAGCATTATTATGCACGCACTGGCAAACTTACCGGGTGCAGTTATGATGATAATAGCTGTAGCGTAAAATTTATATTTGGAGAAAACTCACAGGATAGATTTTATTTTGGAAACGGAAAGGTATTTATGATTTTTATCAATTACTCTTTTATCTGCAAGGTCGAGTTGCCCGACACCTAAAGTTCGACCTGTCCGGCAGCCAGCCGGATAGGGAATGGCAAAATTTTTTACATTTCTTTTACTTCTTTATCTCACAGGAGCAAAGAGCCGGGGCATATAGTATAGAAAACAAAACAGGATCATTAAAAATGGATCAATACAGAAAAGGGAATCAAGCATTTCCGCCGCAGCATCAGGACCGGCAGCCCGGGCTGGAATACCTTATGGAGCCGGTACCGTTGTCCGAATGTGGCAGAACGGGCCGCAGACTGGAGGGTAAGGCGGCGCTGATCACAGGAGGAGACAGCGGCATAGGCCGGGCGGTGGCTTATGACTTTGTCAGGGAAGGAGCCTCCGTTGCCATCGTATACTATAATGAAGAGAGGGACGCAAAGGATACCGCAGAAAGGATCCGCCAGCTTGGAGGCCAGCCTCTGCTTCTCCGGGGGGATTTGAAAGAACCCGAATTTGCCGGGTACTGTGTGGAAAAGACGGTTCAGTGCTTTGGCGGGCTGGATATTCTGGTGAACAATCATGCGGTGCAGTTTGTACAGCGCAGTATTCTGGACATTTCTCATGAGCAACTGGAGTTTACGTTTCGGAACAATGTGTTCTCTTTTTTCTATCTGATACAGCATGCTCTTCCCTATATGAAAGCGGGCGGCAGCATTATCAATACCACCTCCGTGACCGCCTATCAGGGTAATAAGGATCTGATTGATTACAGTGCTACAAAAGGTGCGATTGTGGCGTTGACCCGTTCCCTTTCCCTGTCTCTGGTGGAGAAGGGAATCCGGGTGAACGGTGTGGCTCCCGGCCCTATATGGACTCCTTTGATTCCGGCTTCCTATTCGGCTGAGGAGGTTGCCACATTTGGAAGAGGGACCTCTCATGTGCCCATGGACAGAGCCGGACAGCCCTGTGAAGTGTCTCCCTGCTATGTGTTCCTGGCGTCGGATGATTCCAGCTATATGACGGGACAGGTGCTGCATCCCAACGGGGGAACCATCACCGGGTCGTAAACAGCGGTCAAAAGCGGGTACTCCATTTTTAATATTAGTACTGACAAATCTGTTCTGATTGTGGTAGACGTAGTATGTCTATATTTTTAATCAGTGATATGCATATAAAGATGCGTTTATTATGAACTGTTTTATTATGAACAGGGGAGAGTCGAAATGCTTCATATTTTCTATGGGGATATGCCGGAGGCGGTATACAACACGGCGATATATTTTAAAAACGTATATGAGGAGAACTGGATCACCCAGCCCCTGTCCAGGGAGATAATTGCGGATGTGAAATGGAAAAGGTGATGGCTTTGGCCGGAAAGGGTTCCGGCATCCATTTGTACTTACCGGAATCTTTTGAGTGGTTGCTGCTGAGTTCCGATATTTTCAAGGATAAAGATTTAGCGCATATGCTGGAAAATACTGCGGATTATGCGGCAAGTGAAATCTATGGCAGTTAGGAACGCTTTTTCACAAGAGTACTGGTGGAAATCACACAGGGCACTTATCTGGCATATGCGGAAGAAACTTTGAACAGGGCGTATTTACAGGGAAATATCCCAGAGAAAGTTCTGCGGGAAATGGAGGGAATCACTTTTCACAAATCGGAATAAATGGTAGTCATTTACGTATAAATATCCTTTTTTGCCGCACACTACCCATTGAGAGATTTGGTTTTTCAGGCACAAATAAGGTAAAGACGGCAAAGGAGTACGCAAATCTATGGAGGACGATACAATCAAGCTGCTGCGGGAGTGTAATGCGGGAGTTAAAATGGGAATCAGCTCTCTTGATGATGTGATGGATCATGTGAAGGATGAGAGTTTGAGGAACCTGCTGGTGAAGAGCAAGGAGACCCACTGTGAATTGGGAAGCGAGACCCATCAGTATCTGATGAAATGCCAGGATGACGGCAAGGAGCCGGGAACCATGGCCAAGATGATGTCCTGGATGAAAACGAATATGAAGCTGGGGGGCGAGGATTCCGACCGGGTGGTTGCGGATCTGGTGACGGACGGCTGCAATATGGGAGTGAAGTTCCTGTATAAGTATCTGCACCAGTACCAGGCAGCCGACCAGGACAGCAAGAAACTGACGGAAAAAATTATCCGGGCAGAGGAATCGCTGATCAAGGACCTGCGGGAGTACCTGTAAAAATGTATAATAGACGAAGATGTCAAGAGTTCCGATTGACAATCCAGACAAATATGCCTATACTGAATGTAGGAATATTTTGGTTGGAAAGGAAGTGGAGTCTGATGGGACTTAGCGTAATGGGAATTGGCAATATGCCTTACAGTATGGGCTATGGTATGAATGCTTCTGTCAGCGGTGCGGCAGGCGCCGACGGGGTAAAGCGCATGCTGCCCGTGAGTGCGGCCGGAGCGGTCAATGGAACAGAGGGTGTCCAGGACAGCCGGGCGGCCAAGAGGGTAGGCAAGGCGGAGTGCCAGACCTGTAAATCCCGAAAATATAAAGACGGTTCCGATGAGATGGTGAGTTTCAAATCCGCTACGCATCTCTCCCCCCAGGCAGCAGGTTCGGCGGTGATGGCCCATGAACAGGAACATGTCTCCAATGCCTATAAAAAGGCATCGCTCAATGACGGCAAGGTATTGCAGGCCAGCGTGCAGCTTAAGATGGGCGTATGCTCGGAATGCGGGCGCAGCTATGTGGCGGGAGGAACCACCAGCACCAAGATCAAGTACAATGAGGAAAACCCGTATGAGAAGAACGCCAAGTCTTTACAGGCGGAGGCGTTTAAAGGCAACAATGTGGATTTGGCCGTGTGACGGTTATAAAGAGCCTGTGTGTGACAGAAATGTTACATACAGGCTTTTTTTAATTAAACTGTATGAACAATTTCTAAATTTTCTTTAAGATTTCGGTTTATTACTTGTGGCAGGAAATGGAATATGCTAAAATGCACCTAAAAAGGAAATGCTAAGAAAAACATAGAATGGAGGAAACACAATGAAAAATAGAATGTATTTTCTGCTTTTGCCGGTTTACCTGTTTGTGGTGGGTTTCGTACTGGTGGTAAACGGAGTGTTCACAGGGCAGGTGTCATCTGTCAGCAATCTGGTAATCAACCTGGTGTTCCTGTTGCTGATCGGCGTTCTGTTCCTGATCTCCTTCTCCAGCTTTTTCAGGCTGAATCGTCTGACGGACAAGCTGCTGAATGAGTCTGACAGGATATACAAGGCATATGATGAGGGAGATCACAAACTCTGGGAGACCTACCGCGCCAAAAGCAAGGTGTTTGAAGACGATGTGCTGGACGAAGCCTTTTACCGCTACCAGAAGAAGATGAATAGTTTCCAGACGAAACATGGGCTCATGGGGCGTTGTGAGATAGAGGATTACCTCAATGAGGACCTGCTGAATCAGGTGGGTATGAATTATTACAATTCAGCAATCTCCGGCACCATGACGGGCCTGGGGATTCTGGGTACTTTTATCGGTCTGTCCATTGGATTGGGTTCCTTCAACGGCAATGATATCTATACCATATCGGACAATGTAGGGCCGCTGCTGGACGGCATGAAGGTGGCTTTCCATACTTCCGTGTACGGTATCCTGTTTTCTCTGGTGTTTCAGTTCGCCCATCGCAGCCTGATGGCGGACGCTTATGACAAGCTGCAGGAATTCCTGGCCGCTTTCCGGGAATGTGTGGAGCCCATGGTGAACAATACGGATGATAACACCAAGGCCATGCTGGTGTATCAGGCCAATATGGCCAATTCCATGAAGCAGTTGACGGAACTCCTGAAGGGAGAGGCCAGAGACCAGGCCGAGAGCCTGGACAAGATGGCACAGCGTTTTACCGCCAGAATGGAACAGGCTTTGGGAGCGGATTTTGAAAAGCTGGGATCGGTTCTGCAGAAAGCCTGCGGTGCTCAGGACGCCTGCGCTGACAATTACCGCAATATGGCCGAGACCACCCAGGCGCTTCTGGAAGCCAATCGTACTTTGCAAAAAGCTCTGGAGGAGACGATGGGCAGGCAGGAAGCCATGGCCGGACAGCTCAGGGAACAGGCTCAGCGCATTGACGCTACCTGCAACACCATTAACGAGGAAATCAGCAACCAGTTATACACCTATGCGGAAACCCATGGAATGTGAGGGGATATGCGGAACTGAAAAACAGCATATGCCCGTAAATCGCACTGATGCACATGGGGACGCTGAAGCGGCCCTGTGTGCATCAAGGGAATGGTGTGATTGAAGGGGATATGCGGAACTGAAAAACAGCATATGCCCGTAAATCGCACTGATTCACATGGGGACGCCGAAGCGGCCCCGTGTGAATCAAGGGAATGATGCGATTGAAGGGGATATGCGGAACTGTAATAAGAAAGGATGTGAACGGAGACTTGGGAAGGAAATATCGGAAGAGAACGGCATTTGAGGAGCCCAGTTACTGGCAGTCCTACTCGGATATGATGGCGGCCCTGCTGCTGATCTTTATTTTAATCATCGCCATCACTCTGGCGATTTATAAACAGAAAACAACGGATCTGGAACAGACCCAGATTGAACTGAACGCAGCCAAACAAAAGCTGGAAGTGGCTACGGAGGAACTGGAAGTGGCCAAGATTGATCTGGACAATTACCGCAGCGAGATCGAAGCGTCCAAACATGATTTGGAGGATTCCCTGCTCAAACTTCAGCAGGCCTATGATGCGGCGGCCCTGACAAAGGAACAGCTGGCCGCAGCCTATCTGGAGATTGACCAGGCCAAAGGGGAGTTGGAGTCCACCCGGAGCCAGCTGCAGGACATCGTGGGAGTGAGAACAGATATTATCGGGCAGCTGCAATCCAGATTCAACAATTCCAGTATGAAGGTGGACGCTCAGAACGGCTCCATCAGTTTTTCCTCGGATGTGTTGTTCAAATATGGAAGCGCCAATCTGACCGATGCCAGTAAAGCTACTCTGACGGAGATTATTCCCATGTACCTGGACGTGTTGCTGCAGGATCAGTTCCGGGATTATATAGCGGAAATCATTATTGAGGGACATACGGACACGGATGGCAGTTATCAGCACAATATGGAGTTGTCCTCGGAGCGTGCGAGTTCTGTAGCCAGATATATTCTGGATTCCAGGAATGGACTCAGTGAGGCCAAGGTTCAGCAGCTGCAATCCATGCTGACTATTAACGGTCGTTCTTACAGCAGCCCCATCTATGAAGCCGGAACAGGGGAGATTGACATGGCAGCTTCCCGGCGCGTGGAGATCAAATTTCGTCTGAAGGAAGATGAGTTAATTCAGAAAATTACAGAGATACTGGGGCAGTCAACAGGGGATGCCCCGGCATCCCAATAGAAGGATTGATTTGTGATACGTGTGTCACAAATCAAATCTGACAGGCGATAAAACACAGGATATGACACCCAAAATAGACTGAAAATACCAGTTTTATGGCGGCATATGGGGTCTATGGATAAAAATGACAGGCACTGGCAGAAGAAGCTGTCACAATCCTTCAGACAGTAGTCTGGAGGGACTGGAAGGGGCTTGCCTGCAGACAGAGGATATGCAAAAACCATAGGGGCATCTGGAATAAGGATGTGGAATAGAATAAGAATATAGGATAAAAAAGTGGAAGCATAAGAAGAAATAGGTAAAGAAGTAAGTGAGAAATGGGAGAGAAAATAAGAGAGAAATAAGAGGGGAATTAAGAAAGTAATAGGAGAGGAGAAGTATGATGGACGAAAACAGAAGGAAGAGAAACGAACTCCTTGCTGCCACAGTGATCAAAGGGTTGGAGAGCCGCAATATGCAGGGATATTATGCCTCCACCAGAGAGGAGGCTCTGCAAAAGGCGCTGGAACTGATTCCCGCGGGAAGCAGCGTCAGTTGGGGCGGCTCCGCCAGCATTCAGGAGATCGGCCTGAAACAGGCCATACTTCAGGGGGACTACCAGGTATATAACAGGGAAGCGGCCTGTACCCCAGAGGAGAAACGCAGGGTGGAACTGGCAGCCTATGACGCGGATTTCTTTCTGACCAGCAGCAATGCGGTGACACAGGACGGTATCCTGGTGAATATTGACGGCAATTCCAACCGGGTTTCCGCCATTGCTTACGGACCCAAACATGTGCTTATGATCATCGGAATGAACAAGGTCTGCGGGGATGTGGACGCGGCGGTCAGCCGGGCCAGAAACGAAGCTGCCACCTGCAATACTCAGCGTTTTCCCATTCATACCCCCTGTAAGGCAACAGGGGTCTGCGCAGACTGCAAATCCCCGGATACAATCTGCTGCCAGTTCCTGACCACCCGCTTTTCGAGACATGCAGGGAGGATTCTGGTGATTCTTGTGGGGGAGGATTTAGGATTCTAGATTTCTTTATAAATTCTTTCGTTTTTCCTTCAGTCGGATTTTAGAAAGGACTGTTATCTTATTATTCGGAAGGAGAATACGAAATGAATATCTTGATTCTGACAGGAAAATTTGGTATGGGGCATTGGAGTGCCGCCCAGTCTCTCCGGCAGCAGCTGCTGGCCGGTCATTCGGGCACGACTGTGGAGGTGATGGATTTTCCCGCCTATGCCCTGCCAAATCTTTCAGGCTTACTATATAAGTTTTTCAATCTGATGGTTTCCCATGGAAGGCATATCTTTAACATGTATTACAGAGCCACGGGTAAGGGGCGTCCGGATGTTCACCCACCCTTTGAAGGGGTATTTCTGGACCGCCTGACGGAATTGCTTGATCAGAAACGTCCGGATGTGGTGATTGCCACCCATCCGTTGTGTGCACAGCTGGTCTCCCGGCTCAAGGAAAAGGCGGGGGAGGAGCAGAATCCGCTGGATCTTCCATTGATAACATGCGTTACGGATGTCAGCACCCACCCGGAATGGATTAATTGCAACACAGATTGCTATCTGGTGCCCAGCGCAGAGGTCCGCAGAAGCCTGGTCAGCTGCGGGGTGGATCCCAGTCTGGTATGCGTCACCGGTATACCTGTGCGAGAAGAATTCCGGCATTTGTCCCGTCATCGAGAGGGGAAAGAGCGGGAATTGCTGATTATGGGAGGAGGCCTGGGCCTTTTGCCCAAGGATCCTGCTTTTTATGAAGCCCTTAATCGGATTCCCCACACCCACACCATTATTATCACCGGCCATAACAGGAGACTTTATAAGCGCCTGTTGGGAAAATGGGAAAATATACAGGTGGAGGGCTATGTGGGGGAGGTGTGGGACTGCATGGCCAGGGCAGATCTGATTGTTTCCAAGCCCGGAGGTATCACTTTGTTCGAGGCGATTTTTGCCAGGGTTCCCATCCTCACCTGGCCCCCCACTCTGCAAAATGAGCGGAACAATGCTAGATGGATGGAGGAGAAGGGCATCGGCTGGGTGGCAGGTTCGGACAACTGCGCCGGGGAGATACAGGAGATTCTGCTGGACAGAGCGCGGCTGTCAGCCGCGGCATATCACATGGAATGTCTCAGAAGGCAGCTGCAGGCGGGTACTTTGGATCAAATGATGGAGGCTGTTGCCGGGGAAGGGAGGATTGCCGTATGATCCGGGGAAAGAAAAAGTTTGTGGGAGTGTTGTTCCTGGCGGCCATGATGGCCGTTACCGGGGCGGTATTGTTCAAAGGACAGTCTTTCCCCCTGCTGTGGGAGAGTCTGAAACAGGTAAAACCATTCTTTCTTTTAGGGGGCCTGTGTCTGATGCTGGGATATGTGGGATGCGAGGCCCTGTGTACCCGGCTGATTCTGGGGAGGCTGGGACACCGGGTCCCCTATCGGCGCTGCCTGGGATATTCCTTTGTGGGTTTCTACGTGAGTTCTATCACGCCTTCTGCTACGGGGGGACAACCGGCGCAGATCTATTGTATGAGCCAGGATGAAATCCCCGCCGCCCACGGGGCGCTGAACATGATGCTGATCGCCGCATGCTATCAGCTGGCGACCCTGATCTGGGGCGGAGGTGTATGGCTGCTTTGCCCTAAAGCGGGAGTATTCAGCGGCGGTATGGGGGTACTGCTGCTCTATGGGGCAGGGATGATGGTATTGCTCACCGTGGGCATGGGTGTAGTGATGTTTTTGCCCGGGGTTTCCCGGCGCATCTGCGGGGGCGTTTTGCGGTTGATGGAAAATCTGCACCTGCTCCGCAATCCCGCTTCGGCCCGGGAAAAATTGCAGCGTCAGTTGGAAGAATACGCAAAGGGAGCAGACTGTGTAAAGGCCAATCCCGGTCTGGCTCTGAAGGTGCTGTTCCTGTGCGTGGTGCAGCTGGGGATGCTGTTTTCAGTCCCCTGGATGGTGTATCTGGCTTTTGGACTCCAGGGGCATGAATGGATTCAGATAGCGGGACTCCAGGCGCTGCTTACTCTTGCGGTCAGCAATCTGCCGCTGCCCGGCGCCGTGGGGCCTGCGGAAGGCGGGTTTGTGTCAGCGTTTGCCGCTGTATTTGGCACCGGAATGGTCACGCCGGCCATGCTGGTCTCCCGGGGTATCAGTTTCTACGCGTTTCTGATCATCAGCTTTACCGTTTCCCTGGCGGTACACCTGCGGATCCGCCGTCAGGCCAGGGAACGTGCCCTGCGGGAAATGGCGGCTTCCAGACAGGGAGGCAGGGTGGTTGCGATGCGCAGATATCTGCGGGGAACCATGGGGCAGGAGGTCTAGCCTGCCGCCCCGTGGACTGCTCCGTCCGCAGAAAGCCTTTAGATTTCTGCAGTGAGTTCAAACAGAGTCTGCTCATAATCCTTTACAAAATATCTCAGATTGGTTCTGCCTTTTGTGACAATGGTGTGTCCTTCGGCTTCCAGCTTTTCCTTCTGGGCTTCAATGCCGCCGGGATATTTCGCGTTTAATTCCCCGTTTGCTTTTAGCGTTCTCCAATAAGGTGTATCGGAATCGGCCCGCTGGTAACTGGCCCATGCCGCAATCGACACAAAAATCCCTGCCGTAATTGGCTCTGTAAAATCCGCGCCGGCCAATCTGGCGAAATAGTTCCGAATCTCTCCGATTGTGATTACCTTTCCCCGGGGGACTTGCTTCATTACCCTGTCATAGTCTATTGGAGGCGCGAAGTACATTTTGTCGCCACCGTATTTCTCAATGCTTTTTTGGTCTGTAATGATTTGGGTTTTCGGCATATCCTTGCAATCCTGCAGCATAGCGTTAAAGTCTTTTTGATCTTCATTTGCCATATGGGTTCACCTCCTGACAGAATTATAATGCTTCCTTTCAGTCCATGCAATGAGACTGTTTTATTTTTTTGTTTCTGGAAGGAGCACTCTTTTTACTGTACATAAATGTTTTTTTCCTGTACAATGGAAAAAAATATGCAGGGATCGCCGGGTGGCTCCGGTCCGTAGGACTGGGCAATGCGGAACAGCGGAGTTGGAGAGGCGATGGGAGAGAGGATACGATGGGTATGGAGGATAGAGGAGATACCAGGCTGACGGTGGGCATTCTGGCCCATGTGGATGCGGGCAAGACCACGCTGGCGGAGGGGATACTGTACCTGACCGGAGGAATCCGCAGGCTGGGCCGGGTAGACCACGGGGATGCCTTTCTGGATACCCATGATCTGGAGAAGGCCAGGGGTATCACCATCTTTTCAAAACAGGCCCGGATCAGTGTTGACTGTGACGGTCAAACCAGGGAGATCACCCTGCTGGACACCCCGGGACATGTGGATTTCTCCGCCGAGACAGAGCGGGTTCTGCAGGTGCTGGACGCGGCGGTGCTGGTGATCAGCGGTGCGGACGGGGTACAGGGGCATGTGGAGACATTGTGGAAACTGCTCAGGCGCTATCAGGTTCCCACTTATCTGTTTATCAATAAAATGGACCAGCCGGGCACGGATCCACAGGCCGTATTACAGGAACTGCGGGAGAGACTGGATGAAAATTGCGTGGATTTTACTGTGGCGGACTGTTTTCTGGATGGGGTGGGCGGAGAGATTGTCCCGCCGGGTCAAAGCCTGCCGGAGCCGTCACGAATCAGGAATGTTGAGGGACTTCTCCGGGAGCAATGGCTGGAACGGCTGTCTCTGTGCAGCGAGGAACTGATGGAGACCTATTTGGAACAGGAGCTGTTGAGCCTGGTCCAGGTTCGGGAAGCCATTCGTCGTCGGCAGATTTTTCCCTGTTTTTTCGGCTCGGCGCTTAAGATGCAGGGAGTGGAGGAGATGCTGCGGGGGATTGCCCGTTATACTTACCGGCCTGCTTATGGGCCGGAATTGGCCGCCAGGGTGTACAAGATCGAGAGGGACGCCGGCGGCAACCGTCTGACCAATCTGAAAGTTACCGGGGGGAGCCTGAAAGTAAAGGGGCTGCTGGGCGGGGAGAAGATTGACCAGATCAGGTTATATTCCGGGGCCGGCTATCAGTTGGCGGAGGAGGCCCCGGCGGGGACGGTCTGCGCCGTCACGGGTCTGAGCCGGACCTACAGCGGGCAGGGGCTGGGGGCCTTGCCCGACGGCGGCAAGCCCAGCCTGGTGCCGGTGCTCAGCTATCAGGTGGAACTGCCGGAGGGATGTGACGCCCATAAGATGCTGAAGAATTTATATCTGTTGGAGGAGGAAATTCCGGAACTGCACATTCTGTGGCAGGAGGGAAAATCCCCCGGGGAGGGAGAGATACGCGCCCAGGTCATGGGGCAGGTGCAGATAGAGATTCTGCGGGAACTGATCGCCCGCCGCTTTGGCACGCAGGTGTCATTTGGGGAAGGGAGCATCGTGTACCGGGAGACCATTACAAAGGCGGTGGAGGGGATAGGGCATTTTGAGCCGCTGCGCCATTATGCGGAGGTGCATCTGCTGCTGGAGCCGGGAGAGCCGGGCAGCGGACTGGTTTTGCGGACAGAATGCGGCGCGGATGAACTGGACAGGAACTGGCAGCGGCTGGTGTTGTCTCATCTGGAGGAGAGGCCCCACAAGGGAGTTTTGACCAATTCGGTCATAACTGATATGCGGATTACTTTGGTGGCCGGAAGGGCACATCTGAAGCATACGGAGGGCGGTGATTTCCGGCAGGCCACTTATCGGGCTCTGCGGCAGGGGCTGATGCAGGCACAGTCCCGTCTGTTGGAGCCCAGGTATGCTTACACACTGGAACTGCCCACGGAGAATCTGGGGCGGGCAATGAGTGATATTCAGAAAAAGAGCGGCAGTTTTGAGGATCCCGAGACCTTCGGGGAACGCAGCATTCTCCGGGGCACGGCCCCGGCCGCCACGCTAAACGGCTACCAGATGGAGGTGAACGCCTATACCAGGGGAAGAGGCAGGCTTTCCTGCCGGTTTCATGGTTATGCCCCCTGCCACAATGAGCAGGAGGTGATAGAAAGCTGCGGATATGACCCGCAACAGGATCTGGAAAACCCGGCGGATTCGGTATTCTGCGCCCATGGGGCAGGGTTTATCGTACCCTGGCAGCAGGTGGGGGACTTTGCTCATGTGGACGCCGGAGACAGGCTGCGGCAGCTTCTGCCGGAGGTGTTCGGACCGCCGGCGGACTTCCGAACGGAGGAACCGACCGGGGGTCGAAGGGACCGTTCGGAAGGGAATATGGTGCAGGCGGGGACGGGGGATGCGGGGGCAGGCCGGCAGGGTGATGGCAGGCTGCGGCCCCAGACCGGCGGGGTGCTCCGGGAGGACCGCTACATCAGCCAGGAGGAAATCGAGGAGATTTATCTGCGCACATATGGGACCCGGGCGCTGGACAAAAATCCCTGGAACCGGCCTGCGCCGCCGGCCAGGGCTGCCGCTGCTCCCAGGGAGCCCGTGTACAGAGGTACGCCTGGACAGTCCCGGGAGCGGTATCTGCTGGTGGACGGTTACAATATCATTTTTGCCTGGGAGGAACTGCGGGAGATGGCCCGGGACAATGTGGAGGGGGCCAGGACGAAATTGATGGACATCCTCTGCAATTATCAGGGCTATATTCAGGACACACTGATTCTGGTATATGACGCCTACAAGGTCAAGGGCAATCCGGGCACGGTGCAGCGATACCACAATATCCATGTGGTCTACACCAAAGAGGCGGAGACTGCGGACCAGTACATCGAGAAAACCGTCCATCAAATAGGTCGGAAATACCAGGTGACGGTAGCCACTTCCGACGCCCTGGAACAGATGATCATCTGGGGGCAGGGCGCTGCCCGTATGTCTGCCCAGGAACTGCGCCGGGAGGTGGAAGGCCATAGCCGGCAGCGCCTGGAGGAATGGCAGGCCGGACAGCCGGGAGGCCGTTTCTTTTCCCTGGAGGAGAAATTGCGGCAGGTGGAACTGCCGGAAAACCGGGATTGAGCCGGTTGGGAACAGATAACAAAAACAGGTCGGATTTCGTCATATTCATGTAAGATTTACACATTGTCTCCCGGAACATGGCGTTATATACTGAGAAAAACAGCCATGACAGCCGAAAAGCGGCTGAAGAACTAAAACGGGCTTAAATTCGGGAGGACTTATGAACAGGAAAGTGGCGATTGTGGGATGCGGAGGGATTGCCCAGGTACATGCCCGGGCACTTAGCGCCCTGGAAGGAGCGGAGCTTTGCGCTTTTGTGGATTGTAAGCCGGAACGCGCGGAACAAATGGCCGCGCAGTATGGGAAAGGCAGGGCGAAAACCTACGGAAGCCTTGGGGAAATGCTGGCGGCAGAGCATCCCCAAGTGGTACATATCTGTACGCCCCATGCGCTCCATGTGCCTATGGCTATGGAAGTGCTGGAGGGAGGCGGCTCCGTGTTTATGGAGAAACCCCCTGCCATCTCCACGGAACAGTTTGCGCAGTTGGAGCAGACATTAGCCGGAAGCCGTGGGAAACTGGGGGTTTGTTTTCAGAACCGGTACAATTCTTCCACCAGAAAAGTGGACGAATTGCTGCGGGAGGGCCGCCTGGGAGAAATCAGAGGTGGAAGGGCCTTTGTCACCTGGAACAGAAACGCGGCTTACTATCAGAACAGCGACTGGAGGGGAAAATGGGAGATGGAGGGCGGCGGCGCGCTGATCAACCAATCCATACACGCACTGGATCTGCTGCTACGATGGCTGGGGGAGCCGGAGGTGGTGGAGGCGTCCATGAAAAACCATCATTTGCAGGGAGTGTCAGAGGTGGAGGACACAGTGGAGGCTTTTTTGGGATTTTCCCAGGGAAAGAGGGCCTGCTTTTACGCCACCACCGCCTATGTGGCAGACTCGCCCGTGCTGATAGAACTGGTCTGCGAAAAAGGAAGCATTCGCCTGGAGGGAGAGACGGTGACAGTGGTTTATGCCCAGGGCGGAGAAGCGGTGTTTCGGCTGAAAGCCGGCGAAGCCACGGGGAAATCATATTGGGGAAGCGGCCATGCCGCCTGTATCGGTGATTTTTACCGCAGTCTGGAGGAGAAAACCCCTTATGCCAACGACCTGGCTTCGGTGTCTGCCACCCTGCGGGTTATGATGCGGATGTACCAAAGCGCCGGAATGCGCCCCCAGGAATATGAGAGATAGGAAATGAAAATAGAAACAGTATATGCCCGGAAAGCGCACTGAAGCGGCCATGTCCGAATCAAATGTACTGCACGCTGGCAGGGGATATACGGAACTAAAATTAGGAGGAATTGATATGGAGCAGGTAAGGTTGGGAATTATCGGCATCGGCGGTATGGGCAGCAATCATGTCAGAAGCATATTGGAGGGTAAAGTGCCCGAGATAAAGCTGACGGCGGTGGCCGATATCCGGGAGGACCGGCGGGAGTGGGCCAGAAAGGAACTTTCCCCGGACGTGGCCATATACGGCGAGGGAAAAGAACTTATTGAGAGCGGAAGCTGTGATGCCGTGCTGGTGGCCACCCCCCATTATCTTCACCCGGAACTGGTGATTTATGCTTTGGAACACGGACTGCACGCCATCAGTGAGAAGCCTGCGGGGGTTTATACCAAGCAGGTGCGGGAGATGAATGAGGCGGCGGAAAAATCCGACAAGGTATTCGCCATTATGTTTAATCAGAGGACCAACTGCGTCTATCGGAAAATGCATGATATGATCGCCAGTGGAGAACTGGGGCAGATCAAGCGGGTCAACTGGATCATTACGGATTGGTACCGAACCCAGAGTTATTACGATGCGGCGGATTGGAAGGCCACCTGGGACGGGGAGGGAGGCGGCGTGCTGCTGAACCAGTGCCCTCACCAACTTGATCTGATCCAGTGGCTGTGCGGTATGCCGGTGCGGGTGCGGGCTTTCTGCCATGAGGCGAAATGGCATGATATCGAGGTGGAGGATGATGTGACGGCCTATTTGGAGTATGAGAACGGGGCCACGGGCGTGTTTGTCACTACCACCGCCGACACTCCCGGCACGAATCGGTTGGAAATCACCCTGGAGATGGGGAAGCTGGTGTGTGAAAATAACAAATTGCTGCTGTACCGCCTGAGCGAAAACGAGAGGACTTTCTGTAAGACCTCTAAGGAAGGTTTTGCTCAGCCTGGGTGTACGCTGGAGGAAGTGGAGACCGATGGGCAGAACGAACAGCATGTGGGAGTGCTGAAGGCTTTTGCCGCCAGAATTCTGCATGGCACGCCCTTGGTGGCGGATGGAACCGAAGGAATCCGGGGCCTCACCCTCTCCAACGCCATGCATCTGTCAAGCTGGCTGGATCAGATGGTGGAGATACCCTTTGATGAGGAATTGTTTTTGCAGGAGTTGAACAAAAAGCGGGCCACCTCCAGAAAAAAGACGGCAAGCGGCGTGGTATTTGATACCACAGGGACCTATTAAACGTGAGATATGCGGAACTAAAAACAGCATATCTCCGTAAAGCGCACTGATACATATGGGGACGCGGAGCGGCCCAATATGTATCACCATTGCTGTGTGCTTGGAGGAGATATGCGGTACTATAAATAGGAGAATAGGGCTTATGTTTGAAAATATTGTTTTGTCGGGTTTCGCGGATGAAATCGCCGCGTCATTAGATACCCAGATGCAGGTTCTGGATCAATTACAGATGCGCCACATCGAGATGCGGGGCGTGGAAGGCAGAAACTTCGTAGAATATTCGGAGGCTGAAGCCAGAGAGATTAAAAAACGTCTGGAGGACAGAGGATTTTCGCTGTCTGCCGTGGGTTCTCCCATCGGCAAGATTCGGATTACCGATGATTTTGCCCCCCACATGGAATTGTTCAAGCACACGGTGGAACTGGCTCACATCATGGACACGCCCAATATCCGCATGTTCAGTTTCTATGGCCCGTCGGAAAAAGTATCCGGTCAGGAAAACGCAGTATCCGGCCCTGGGGCGGCGGTTCCCTGGAGGGGCCAGGTCATGGAACGGCTGGGGCAGTTTGCGGATTATGCCGCCGCCAACGAGGTAGTGCTGCTCCATGAGAATGAAAAGGGGATTTACGGAGAGACGGCAGAGAGCTGCCTGGACATCTTACAGCAGTTTGGAGGGCAGCACTTTAAGGCGGTATTTGACTTTGCCAATTTTGTGCAGGCAGGGCAGGACACCCTGGAAGCCTATGAAGCCCTGAAACCTTATATCGCCTATATTCATGTGAAAGACGCGCTGCGCAAAGACGGCAGCGTGGTTCCGGCGGGCTATGGGGACGGCAATGTGAAGGAAATCTTGGGACGCCTGAAAACCAGCGGTTACAGCGGCTATCTTTCTCTGGAACCCCATCTGTCAGACTTTACAGGATTCTCTTCTCTGGAGAAGGACGGCAAGATCGGAAAGAAACTGTCCGGGGAAGAAGCATTCACTTTGGCTCATGAGGCGCTGGTAAAGATCCTGGAGGAATTATAACGCAAGAAAGTCGGTGCGTAACCGACCACGGAGGAAGAAGCAAGAGGGTTGTCGCAAAGTAGTCACTATATACCAAATATGGTTTTGAAACCATGGAAGTTTCATCCATTTATTGTGTATAAGCTACAATTTGCGATAGCCTTTTTGTGGTTGTGTATGATAATATGGCAACTGCCTGCACATACACAAAAGCGGAGGCGCTTCATAAAATAATAAAACCAATTATTTTAAAGGGAGAAAATGCCATATGAGACGATGTGTTCCGCTGGAACCCGCCGCCGAAGCTGTCTGCAATCAAAGCGCCGTGCCTCCGCTGATTTTTCAGCTTCCGCCTGAGCAGGGCAGAAGAGTATTGGAAGAAACGCAGGATACACCGGTGTATAAATATCCCGCCCGTATATCCTCGGATTGCATAAACACCGGAAGGTGGGGCAGTATATCGGTATATTTCATTGCGCCCGAAAGTGGAAAACCCAAGAATATTATATTCTATATTCATGGCGCAGGCTGGGTATTCGGCAGCTTTCATACACACGAAAAGTTAGTCAGGGAACTTTCCGCCAGGACAGATTCTCTGGTGATATTTCCCGAATACAGCCGGGCGCCGGAAGCAAAATTTCCCATTGCGATAGAACAGTGCTTTTTTATTCTTTCCCATATAAGGGAAATCGCCGGGGACTGCTATTCAATGAACGATGGTAATACACTCACAGTTGCAGGCGACAGTGTCGGCGGAAATATGGCGATTGCCATGGCTCTGATGACAGCAATGCGGCATGGCCCATGTATACACAAAATGCTGCTATATTACCCGGTTACAAATGCCTGCTTTGACACCCCCAGCTATTGTCAATTCGCAACGGATTATTATCTGTACCGGGAGGGAATGAAATGGTTTTGGCGGCAATATACAAATTCGGTGGAGGATCAGAGCCAGATAACGGCATCTCCCCTTCGGGCCGGCATAGATTGCTTGAAGTGTTTTCCTCAGACCATGATTATAAACGGACAGGCGGATGTTTTGCGCAGTGAGGGAGAAGCCTTCGGAGAAAAACTCCGATGCGCAGGCGTGGAGGTAACGGCGCTGCGGGTACAGGGTACCATTCATGATTTTGTGATGCTGAATGCACTGGACCAGACGCAGGCCTGCCGCACTGCTATGGATGCGTCAACAGAATGGATCAATCGTATTTCTCCTTCACCCCAATTGCCATGAGAGACTCGGGAATGAATTCCCCGGTTGACTTTCTGCCAGTCCTCCCGGGGCATCAAAAAGGATGCCCCGGGACATTTGCGCTGCCGGACAAACCGGCTTTCAGCCGCTTGGGGCTGAAATTACAGCTTCTGCACGGGTCTGACCATCTTCCAGAACCGTTCCGGATCGTGGTACAGATAGCCCATCCTGCCGGGAGTGGTGTCCAGGCAATAGCCGGATGCCTCATAATCAAAGGCACTCATGGCCGCTTCCACCTTCTCCTCCACGCTGCGGTTCTCCTGATTATAATCGAAGGGGCCGTGCTCGAATACAATATACTCGCCCTGGGGGATGTCTGTCAGGAGCATTTGCGGGGGCATGTCGCCCTTGTAATCCATGGGCAGACGCACTCCGTAACACTCTGCCAGGGGGATGCCCCAGCTGCAGAGCCTGCCTTTGGGGTCATTAAGATATCCTATGATCTGGCCGCTGCCGCTGTTGGACTCGCTGCCGCCCAGATCATCCAGCTTGCCCTTTATGCTGTCCAGCAGGCCGCAGACCGTCTCGCAGTCCTGTCCCGGAATCCGGCTTTGTTTCTGCCAGAAGTCCCAGTATCCGATGCTCTCATAGTTCCTGATATGCAGGAATTTGTGAGCGGGGATGGTTACAAAATAAATCTTGATTTCCTCTGTGGATTGAATCATTCCTATTTCTCCCTGTCCAAAAAAGTAGCGGTCGAAGGAGTGCAGCTTGGTGCGCAGCACCACAGGCACGGGCTTTCTGCGGTATTCACCGGGAGTAATGCCATAGGCTCTTTTAAAAGTACCTCCCGCAGCGCAAAAGCCAGTCTGCGGAGCCGCAGATAGTCCCGAAACTGTATTCCCGATATTTCCCGGAATTTCCGGGTGACATAGAACTCGGAATACCCCAGCCGACAGGAGAGGGCATGCAGGGTCAACGCATCATCCTGATGACCCTTAATGCACTGGTCAATCTCGTCGATGAAAATTTGAATTTGCTGCTGCCACTCGTACATCGGTCTGCCTCCCGGGGCTGCCTTTTTCACCCGTCTGCCGCCCGCTTCAACCACCCTGCATCCAGTATAAGAGGAAGGGGAGTAAAATGTTTGATTTCACTTGCTGTCCTGGGATACTTTGCAGGGGTATCGCCTGTGCTATTATAGCAAAGGCTGGGGATACATGCAATATACAAACCCGGGCCGGCGAAGCGCTTATGTGTCAAATCCCAGCATTAGACCGCCGTTTTCGGCATAGTAGCTGCAAAGTCCCAGGGTAGGAGAGATCAGCACATTGGCGCTCGGATGGGCTTCCCGGATCAGGCCAGCCAGCTTATCGGCAGCTTTTTCGTTATGATTGTGCATAATGCGGACTTGCCCCCCGGAATAACCGGCTGACCCCATGACCTTTACCATGCGGGTAAGTGAGCCCGGTTCCCCGTGGCATTTGTGCAGAATTTCCAGCGTGCCCTGGGCGCTGGCCTGCCCTACTACCCGGATGCCCAAAATCTCACAGATTTTGGCGACCGAGGGATTGACCCTTCCGTTGCCTGCCAGATTGCGGAGGGATTTCAGGCAGAAGAGCAGCCTGGTGCGGGCGGCGTAATCCCGGATGCCGCTGAGAATCTCCTCCTCATTCGCTCCCGAACAGATCAGTTCCCGCAATTTCTCAATGAGCAGCGCCATTTCCGGTCCTGCGGACAGGGAGTCAATGACATGGACACGGCGCTGGGGATACTGCTCCTCATACAGGGCTTTGGCGGCTCTGGCAGCATCACAGCTTCCCGACAACCCGCTGGTGATGGTGACACAGAACACCACTTCGGCCATGCCGAAGGCTTCCAGCCAGTCCCCGATGCCGGGACAGGCTGTGCCGGATTTGCTTCCGGAAGAGAGCGCTTCGTCCATCTGTGCCAGGTCCAGGCTGTCGTCGTCGGAAAAGTCCCGGTCCCCCACAATGATGTGAAGGGGGGCGTAAGAGAAGGGAATGTCTTCGATTGTGTGAATATTGGATGCGGAATCTGATACGATTTTGTATTTCATAGAAACCTCCTTTATATAGTGACCATTACCGTTGTATCGGTTTTTGAAAAACTGATCATATGCAACACTAGAATATCAGCTATTGAGAAACCTGTCAAGGGATAAGAAAAACTTTAACCTACTTGTAACAATTCGAAAGGATTTCAGAGTTTTTGGACTCTTTTTTGAGGATCATTGCTGAATGCTTTTCATGCATTGAAATATACAGATAAATATAGTATGATATGAAACAAAATCAGAAATCTTTGCGGCATGGACGAAGGCAGGGAATGAAACAGACTTCGTCCTGACAGCAGACAGGAGCAGGTATGAGTACAGGAATCAATGAATTTCATATGCCCAGATATCAGGAACTGCCTGATGTGGGCCTGTATCTGGAGCAGACCACCAAGTATATCAACGGATATCTGGAGCCTCTGGGCTGCATGGAGATCACCTCTTCCATGATCAGCAACTATGTGAAAAAGGGATATGTGGCAAGTCCGATCAGAAAGCAGTATTACCGGGAACAGATCGCGCAGCTTTTTTTTATCGCCGTGGCTAAGAATGTACTTTCCATGGAAAACATCGGGAAACTTTTTGCCCTGCAGAAAAAGACATATCCCACCCAGGTGGCCTTCGATTATTTTTGCCGGGAGTTTGAGGACAGGCTGCATATCATTTTCGGATTGAGGGAGTCTGGCGATCCAGAGGAGAGCATAGACGGCAGTCCCAAGAAAATGCTGCACAGCGCCGTGATTGCCATGGCCAATATCATCTATCTCAGCCACCAGTTTGAAGAGATGGGGAACTAAAATATTATTTGTGGTCAGTGGGCGAATATGCTATAATAGACCTATGATTTATGGCTCGAAAATAAAACACGACAGGAGGACGGGACTATGAAGCTGATGTTTATAGGTGCGGACCATGAAGTGACGGGAAGCTGTCATTATCTGGAAGCGGGGGGCAAGCATATTCTGGTGGACTACGGCATGGAGCAGGGAGTCAATGTGTTTGAGAACATGCCCCTGCCTGTGGATGAGGCCCTGATTGACTATGTGATTCTGACGCATGCCCACATTGACCATTCCGGCCTGCTGCCCCTTTTGTATGCCAAGGGGTTCCGGGGACAGATCTATATGACCCATGCCACGGCGGACCTGTGCAGCATCATGCTCCGTGACTGCGCCCATATCCAGATGGCCGAGGCGGAGTGGAAGAACCGCAAGGCCAAGAGAAGCGCTTCCCAGCCCGCCATGGAACCTCTTTATACCATGGAGGACGCCGAGGGCTGTATCAAGCGCATTGTGCCGTGCAGCTATGACAAGGAGATCCGGGTGGCGGACAATATCAAAATCCGTTTCACCGATATCGGGCATCTGCTGGGCTCTGCCAGCATAGAGGTATGGCTTACGGAAGGTGATGTCACCCGCAAACTGGTGTTTTCGGGAGATATCGGCAACAAGGATCTGCCGCTGCTGCGGGATCCCCAGCCCACCAGGGAGGCGGACTATGTGATCATGGAGTCCACCTACGGGGACAGGTATCATGACAAAAACAGGCTGGATTATGTGGCAGCCCTGGCTGAGATTTTACAGGAGACATTTGACAGGGGCGGCAATGTGGTGATTCCCTCTTTTGCCGTGGGGCGTACCCAGGAGCTGCTGTATTTTCTGCGCAAGGTCAAAGTCGGCCGTCTGGTGAAGGGGCATGAGGACTTCCCTGTGTATGTGGACAGTCCGCTGGCGGTGGAAGCCACCAATATTTTTCAGGAAAACCGTATGGAGTGCTTTGACGGGGAGGCTCTGGAATATGTGCAGGAAGGCATCAATCCCATATCCTTTGCGGGGCTGCGGCTTTCCATCACCAGTGACGAATCCATAGCCATCAATTTTGACACCACTCCCAAGGTGATAATTTCCGCCTCAGGCATGTGTGAGGCAGGACGTATCCGGCATCATCTGAAACACAATCTGTGGAGGCCGGAGTCCACAGTGCTTTTTGTGGGTTACCAGGCTGTGGGCACGCTGGGCCGGGCCATTGTGGAGGGCGCCAAAGAGGTGAAACTTTTCGGGGAGCCTATCGAGGTGCGGGCCTCTATTAAAAAGCTGGTGGGCATGAGCGGGCATGCGGACAAGGACGGACTGCTGGAATGGGTGAACGGTTTCCAGGAGAAGCCGAAGAAGGTGTTTGTGGTCCATGGCGAGGACCGCGTGTGCATGAATTTTGTGGAATGTCTGAAGGTGGAGCATGGGCAGAGAGCCTATGCACCTTACAGCGGCACGGAGTTTGACCTGGCGGCCAACAAGTTTACATACGAAGCGGAGCCTCAGCCCATCAAGAAGAGGGCTGCAGTGGCGACCGGCGTATTTGCCCGTCTGGTAGCCGCAGGCCAGCGCCTGGCGGCCATGATTACCAAATGCGACGGCTGGGCCAACAAGGATCTGGCAAAATTTGCGGACCAGGTAAACTCGCTGTGTGACAAGTGGGAGCGGAATATCTGATCCTTATGCGGAGAATAAGGAGGGCAAGGCCAATGAATATTATCGTGGCTGCAGACGAAAACTGGGCCATCGGCAACAAGGGAGATTTGCTGGTGCGTATACCAAGCGACCACAAACATTTCCGGGAGGAGACCACCGGAAAGGTGGTGGTGCTGGGGCGCAGGACGCTGGAGACCTTTCCCCAGGGCATGCCCCTGCAGAACCGCACCAACATCATTCTGACTCATGATCCGGGATACCGGGTCAAAGGCGCCCTGACCGCTCACTCCGTGGAAGAACTGATGAAGCTGCTGCAGGCTTACGATGATCAGGACGTGTATGTGATCGGCGGCGACAGCGTATACCGCCAGCTGCTGCCTTATTGCAATGTGGCCCATGTGACCAGGATTGACCGGGCTTACGAGGCGGATGCCTATTTCCCCAATCTGGATCAGGATCCGAATTGGGAAGTCACGGCGGACAGCGATGAGCAGACATATTTTGACATCACTTATCGGTTTTTGAAATACGAGCGCAGGGGCCAATAATGCCTGAAGAATCGGGGAGACAAGCTATGGGATTGCGGGATCATTTTATAAAGAAACAAAAAGAGAAACGGATTGAGAAAGCCTGTCTCCTGTTCTGCCCGGAGAGCGATTCGGTGAAAATCATGGACCGGATCGAGATTTTCTTTGGCGGAAGCGGCGGTGCAAAGACCAACAATTATACCCTGCAAAACGGAGACATGAAGATTTTCCTGGCTGCCTGCGGCGCGTCGGACAATAACGCCAACAGCACTTACGCAAAAGAGCAGCTAAACGGCGTACAGGGATTTGTCTATCGGATTGAGACCGACCAGGGGGATGTGAAACTTAATCTTTTTTACCATCTGCGCCAATGTAAATCGGTGCTTCGGGTGATCTACAGCTATGAGGGCACAGGCTCACGGGAATCTGAGGGAAAAGAGCAGGAAATCCGTTCCCTTATCCTGCGTGTCACCGATCTGCTGCAGGGAGTTGCGACCTTTGGAGACGGAACCGCTTTTCTGGACGGTCAGGGGCGGTTGATTCTGGACAGCAAAGGCAGGACGGAACTGGATTATTATATGCCCGCCGAAATGCTTCCGGGGGAGGAATGGGGGAAGGATATGCCCCGGGAGTGCCGGGAGCGGAGGGATCGGTCCATGGCATGGATGAAGGAGAGACATCTGTATGTCTCTCCCTGGCTGCCTCTTTTGACCGAGACGGAAAAGGAGGGGCCCGCCCGGACGGTCCGGGAGATCTGCGGCCGGGCGGGTGCTTTGCTGGCGGTATCTCTGTATTCCGAGTGCCGGCTGGGAGAAGGAATGGACCATGGGCAGGCCAGAGCGTTTATGGCTCCGGTGATGGAGCGATTTGAGGCGGAAAAATATTTCTCCCCCAGGGAGAAAGCCTATCTGGACAATCCGGATTCCACTCGGGAGGAGCAGATTTCATACGCCTGGCAGTATGAAAATCTGCTGGTGATGGAATGGGCGCTGGGCTTGGTTTCGGAACTTCCCTGGCCCGGGGAAATCTGTGATGTGCCGGGGACGGTTCGGGCGCTGCAGGCTTTTGATTCGCTGGACGCCATGGAGCGGGGAGCGTCTCTGCGCTCCTACGGGGAAGTACTGGATGCCGCCGACCTGATTTACCGTCTGGACTGGGCCTGTGTGGATGCCCGGGTGATGGGTATGCAGGCTCCCGGCGGATTGGACGCCGGTGTGGTGGCAGAGCGTCACCGGGCCCTGTTCTGGCTGGCGGGTGTGGACTCGCGCTGCGCATGGGATGATGTGGATCTTTCCACCTGAAGCAGTTTTATGCCGATGGGGCGGTAATACCTTTGGCAGTTTATCTGTGTAATGGGGCATAGAAAGATTTGACAAATAAATCCTGGAAATGTATACTATACAGTATGCAAAAAGACCATATGCATTTGCCCGGCATACAGATGCAGGAAAGGATGAGGGGTAGTGATGGAGAAGAAAAACATTGACTGGAGCAATATAGGCTTTGGATATGTACAGACGGACTATCGGTATGTTTCCAATTATACCAAGGGAGCTTGGGACGATGGCGTCCTGACCCGGGACGCGGAGATCGTGCTGAATGAATGCGCAGGCGTATTGCAGTATGCCCAGACCATCTTTGAGGGCCTGAAGGCGTATACCACGGAAGACGGCCATATCGTGACTTTCCGCCCGGACCTGAATGCGGAGCGTATGATGGATTCCGCTGCCAGGCTGGAGATGCCCGTGTTTCCCAAGGAGAGATTTATTGACGCCGTGAACCAGGTGGTGGCGGCCAACGAGGCATATGTGCCCCCCTATGGCAGCGGTGCGACCCTGTATCTTCGCCCCTATATGTTCGGCATGAATTCGGTGATCGGCGTTAAGCCGGCAGACGACTATCAGTTCAGGATGTTCTGCACGCCTGTGGGCCCTTACTTTAAGGGCGGCGCAAAACCCTTGACCATCCGGGTAAGTGATTTTGACAGGGCGGCTCCCAATGGCACGGGGCATATTAAGGCGGGGCTGAACTATGCCATGAGTCTGCATGCCATTGTGTCTGCTCATCATGAGGGATACGATGAGAACATGTACTTGGATCCCGGGACCCGTACCAAGGTGGAGGAGACGGGAGGGGCCAATTTCCTGTTTGTGACCAGGGATAACAAGGTGGTAACGCCCAAATCGGACAGTATTCTGCCTTCCATCACCCGTCGTTCTCTGGTGCATGTGGCCCAGGAGTATCTGGGTCTGGAAGTCCAGGAGAGAGAAGTGCTGCTTTCGGAGGTGCAGGATTTCGCAGAGTGCGGCCTGTGCGGCACGGCGGCGGTGATTTCCCCCGTGGGCAAGATCGTGGATCATGGCAGGGAAATCTGCCTGCCCAGCGGCATGAGTGAGATGGGGCCTGTCACCAGGAAGCTGTATGACACCCTGACGGGCATCCAGATGGGACGCATCCAGGCTCCCGAAGGTTGGATCCATGTGATCAAATAAGGCGTATAGCCCGGTATTTTCAGAAAGTATATTTGATATAATGCGTCCGATCTGCGGAGGAGAACTTTGCAGACCGGGCGTTTTCTCAACCGGAGTTAAAGAGACAGGAGGGCCGTGTCATGAAGTTTCTGCACACAGGGGATCTGCATATCGGGAAGAGGCTGTTCGAGGCTTCCGTGCTGGAGGACCAGGCCCATATCCTGGAGCAGATCTATGAGATCGCCCTGGAGGAGCGGGTGCAGGCCGTGGTACTGGCAGGGGATTTGTATGACCGAAGCGTGCCCCCTGCAGAGGCGGTAACGCTGCTGGACGATTTTTTGACCGGATTGATTCAGGCGGGTATTCCGGTGATAGCCGTAAGCGGCAACCATGATTCCCCGGAGCGTCTATCTTTTGGAGAAAAAATTCTGGAAAAACAGGGGCTGTATATGGCCGGGGTTTACGAGAACAGCCTGCGTCGGGTTGAAATTGCGGACGGGGAGACCAGAGTGCGCTTTCTGTGCCTGCCCTTTGTGAGGCCCGCCCAAGTGGAGGAGACCACCAGCGCGGCGGCGGTGGCCCGTATTCTGGGACAGGAAGGGCTGTTGCCGGACCGGGAGAACCAGGAGGCCTGCAGCGGAGGGGAAATCCCTCTGCGCCAGGTACTTGTGACGCATTATTTTGTCACGGGGGAGAACGGACAGGCCCCTCAGCTGGCGGATTCCGAAACCGGTGTGAATGTGGGAGGGATAGACAATGTACCGGCGGACCTGTTTGGCATCTTTGACTATGTGGCTCTGGGACATATCCATCGATGCCAGCAGGTAGGAGCAGGACCGGTCTGGTATGCCGGGGCGCCCATGAAATATTCTTTTTCCGAAGCCCGGGGCGCAAAGAGCGTGAATATAGTGGAACTACAGGGCCAGAGGCCCGCCGCCGTCACCCGGAGATTTTTGACGCCTCTCCATGAGATGCGCTGCATCAAGGGGCGGCTCAGGGATCTGGTGAGTCCCCAGGCAGTGGGGGCGGAGGGGGTATCCGATCTGGATTATATCCAGGCCACCCTGACGGACCGGGAGGCATTGATCGATCCCATAGGTACCCTGCGGAGCGTGTATCCCAATGTGATGCAGATCCTGTCCCAGAGGTACGGGGAAGCCCAGGAGGAGAGGTATGAGAGCCGTCTTCAGGGCAGACGCAGCAGTCCCCAGGAAATGTTCGGGAATTTTTACGAGATGCTGACCGATGAAAAACTGTCCGAAGGGCAGCGTGCCCTGGTGCAGGAAGTGGTGGAAAGTCTGTGAAGAACGGAAAGGAGCAATATGAAGCCGATTCGCCTGGAAATATGCGGTTGGGGACCCTATAAGGATGTGGAGTGCGTGGAATTCTCCAAGCTGGGCGGCCAGGGGCTGTTTTTGATTACCGGGGCTACCGGGGCAGGCAAAACCACCCTTTTTGACGCCGTTACCTACGCCCTGTACGGAGCCCTGAGCGGAGAGGTGCGGGACAAAGAGAGGGGAGGCGTGCGCAGCGATTTCGCCCGGCCCGACACTCCTACCTATGTGGAACTGGAGATGGAGCACCGGGGCAGGGAATATCGTATAAGGCGTAACCCGGAGTATATGCGGCCCAGGAAGAAGGGGGGCGGGGCGGCGCTGGCCAGAGAAAAGGAAAACGCTGTGCTCTGGCTGCCTGGGGGGCAGATTCTGGAAGGGGTCAAGGAGGTAAATACCAGACTGCAGGAGATATTGGCCCTGGACTATTCCCAATTTAAACAGATCTCCATGATTGCCCAGGGGGAGTTCGCCAGGCTGCTCACGGCGCCGCCCCGGGACAAGACCAGGATATTCCGGCAGATCTTTGACACCGGGATCTATGAGCGGTTTACCGCGGAATTGGGAACCAGAGCCAGGGCATACTATGAACAGGTGAAACGGCAGAAACAGGCACTGGAGGAGCAGCTGCGGGGATTGGTCCCCTTGCTGCTGAAAATAGAGGCGGAGCAGGAACCCTGGGCAGAGACAACGCCGGAGTGCGGCTCGGTTCGGGAGACTGCGCCGATCCGGGAGACCCCGGCGGAATTACGGCGGAAACTGTATGGAGAAAGGGTGGAGGATGCACGGCGTATGCGGGAATTGCTTTCTCCGGAATACCTGCAATATGATGCCATAGAGGAGGGCCTGGGGCAGCTTCTGGGAGACGGGGACAGGTATCTGGAATTTCTGCACGACGTTTTTCAGAAGCAGGACGAAGAACTGACGCGGCTGCAGGGACTGTTACAGAGCCGGGAGGAGGAGAACCGACAGATTAGGGCTTTCCGTCAGGCTTGTGAGGAAGGAGAGCTGCTGGCAGCGCAAAGGGAGTGTCAGGAGGAGAAGAAGCGAAGGCTGGATGCAGCTCTTGCGGCCATGGACGTGGACGCGGCGGCGGGCGCTATGGAACTTGCTCTGGAGCGTTGCCGGAAACTGGCGGAGGAGAAAGTTCGGTTGGACCGGGAGGTTCAGGAGGGGGAAGTCCGTCGGCAGACGCTGCTGCCCTTGTGGGAACTGCGGGAGGAGGCGGCTGTGCTGGTGGCGGCCATGGGGCAGTATAACCAGACTGTCCTTCAAATGGAACAGCAGCGGAAAAGCCTGAGAGAACTGGAGACACAGTTGGAGCAGGGCCGGGAGACTTATCTGGCCATGGAGACTGCCGCCCTCCAGGCCCAGGGAACCTATGAGAGGGCATTGCAGGCCCAGCGGCACGCCGCCATCGGCCTGGCTGCCAAGGAGCTTCGCCCCGGCAGCCCCTGCCCTGTGTGCGGCTCTCTGGAACATCCCGCTCCGGCCCGGGTGGAGGGGGATATCCTCTCTGAGGAAGCGCTGGAAGCCCTGGAACGGGACTGGAAAAGCAGACAGCAGGAAACGGAACAGTGTCATGGAAGAGTGGTGGCCCTGGGAACCCGGGCAGAGGATGCCGGGCAGCAGCTCCGGGAACTGGAGCAGCGTGGACAGGCTCTGCGCCGGCAGATTCAGGAGCAGCAGCGGGAGCCTTTGAGGGCGATGGCGTCTCTGCCTTTGGAGCAGGCCGAAAGACAGCTGCGCGGCTGCACGGAGCAGATGGCGGCTCTCACAGCCCAGCTGGAGGAGAAGCGGCTCAGACAGAGAGCGGCAGAACAGGAGCGGCTCCAGGCCGCGGAGCAGGAAACTTCCGCCCGGCAGTTTTTTGAGAAGCAGCTGGAGCAGAGCGGTCTGCTCTCCCGGCAGACCTATGAGGCCAGCCGGATGCAAAAGACGGAACGGGAGTCATTGCAAAAGGAAATCCAGAACGATCGGGAGCGGATGGCTGCCAACGCCAGTCTGCGGGAACATCTTCGCCAAGAGATCAGCCGGGAAACTCCCTGGGATAATCGGCAGCTGTGCGGACAGCTGGAGGAGCAGAAGCGGGGCCGGGCGGAGACGTTGAACGCTCTTGGCTGCTGGGAGGGCTATCATACGGAACTGAAACGGCTCTACGGGCTTTTGCTGGAAAAGCGGAAGCTGATCGAGGCGGAAAGCCGGGCGTATGGCAGCGTAAAGGAACTGGACGATATTGCCTCCGGCAATAACGGCAGGAAACTGGTGTTTGAGCAGTATGTACTGGCGGGGTATTTTGAGGAGATCCTGCGGGCAGCCAATGTGCGTTTTGGAAGAATGACCGGGGGACGCTATGAGATGCGCCGGGTGGAAGAAGTGGGAGACGGCCGGATCAAAGACAATCTGGAGATTGAGGTGCTGGATTTCCATACGGGCAAATACCGCTCGGTGCGCACCCTCTCCGGGGGTGAGACCTTCAAGGCCTCCCTGGCATTGGCCCTGGGACTCAGCGATGTGATTCAGGCGGCCAGCGGCGGCGTGCGGGTGGATGCCCTGTTTATTGATGAGGGTTTTGGGGCGCTGGACAGCGAGTCCCTGGACCAGGCCTGCGAGACCTTGCTGAGTCTGGCGGAGAGCAACCGGCTCATCGGCGTCATATCCCATGTGCCGGAACTGAAAGAGCGTATCCGCAGGCAGGTGGTGGTGGATAAGAGCGGCAGCGGCAGCAGGGTGCGTCTGGAAATATGAGGATAGGAAAGTGACAAATACGAAACGACAGAAAAGAGGTTTTTTTCAAAAAATGCTGGGCGGGCTGCTGGCGGTGCTGCTGGGAGTGCTGTGTCTGGACGGCTGCAGCCGGGAGTGGGATTTCTCCCGGGTGGTGTTTACCACCGGTTTTGGCCGGGACGAAGTGTTCCGCATCGGCAGGAGTACCTGTACGCTGCCGGAGTTCATGGTATATCTGGTCAATACCCAGAACCAGTATGAGGCCGTATACGGCGAGCAGATCTGGGAGGTGGAACTGGACGGCGTGACGCTGGCAGACAATGTAAAGGATACTGTGCTGGCCAAGCTGGCTCAGATCAAGACCATGTACCTGATGGCCAGGGAGAGGGATGTGGAACTGGAGGAGGGAGAGCGGCAGCGGGTGGAGACGGCGGCCCAGGTTTATTATGATTCCCTGACGGACCGGGAGCGCCAGGTCCTGGGGGTGGACCGGGAAATCATACGAAAGCTGTACACCGAATATGCCATGGCGGAAAAGCTGTACAACCAGATCATAGAGGGCATCAACCCGGAGATCAGCGACGATGAGGCCCGTACCATTACCGTGGAACACATTCTGATCCGCGCTTATACCACCGATGGCACAGGCAGGCGCATTGATTATTCGGAGGATATGAAGAAAGAATGCTACCAGCAGATCACCGAACTGCGGGAGCGGGTGGTGGACGGCGGGGAAGAATTTGCGGAACTGGCGGCAAAATACAGCCAGGACGAGAATCTGCGCTATTCCTTCCGCAAGGGTGAAATCGCCCCTGCGCTGGAGGAGGTGGCCTTCCGGCTGGAAAACGGGGAGGTCAGCGAAGTGGTGGAACTGGAGGGCAGCTATCATCTGCTCCGCTGTGTCAGTACTTTTGACCGGGAGGAGACGGACGCCAACAAACGAAAGATTGTGGAGGAGAGAAGAGGGGAAGTATTCGGACAGGAGTATGAAGCCTTTGTGGAGAACTTGGTCCGCAGCATGAATGAGAAATTGTGGCAGGAGATTGAACTGGTTTATGACGAAGAGGTGACCACCGAAGACTTTTTTGCCATATATGAGCAGACAGGGGGAGACGAATAGCCAGTTCATAAAAATTTTAGAAATATACTAAAAGCCGGAAAACATTGATTTTCCGACTTTTTTTTGGAAGTTGTTAGCACTCTTTTGCGTTGAGTGCTAATTTGGGGTTGACATTTGGGGACAAGAGTTTTACACTAGTCATTAGCGATAGGAAATCGTCATGGTATCGCGGGAAATCCTTCCCATATGGCCGGGAGGGACCTTACCGGGAACAAAGATTCCGGAGAGGCCGGGGTGCGCATGGCGGAATAAAAAAGAAAAGGAAAAGGATGTGGTAAGTATGGCAGCAAAAAGCGGCAGTTTGTCAATCAACAGTGAAAACATTTTCCCGATTATCAAGAAGTGGTTGTACAATGACCACGATATCTTTTACAGGGAACTGATCTCCAACGGGTGTGACGCCATCACAAAGCTGAAAAAGCTGGATATGATGGGGGAATATACCCTGCCGGATGACTACAAAGCCAGAATTGACGTGGTGGTGGACCCGGAGAACAAGACGCTCACCTTCACCGACAATGGCCTGGGCATGACCGCCGGTGAGGTGGAGGAGTATATCAATCAGATTGCTTTCTCCGGCGCCACGGATTTCATCGAGAAATATAAGGATAAGAGCAATGCGGATCAGATCATCGGCCATTTTGGATTGGGCTTTTACTCGGCCTTTATGGTGGCGGACGAGGTGCATATCGACACCCTTTCCTATCAGGAGGGTGCGGCTCCGGTGCATTGGGAATGCGACGGCGGCACGGAATTTACCATGGAGGACGGAGAGCGGAAGGAAGTGGGTACCACCATCACCCTGTTCCTCAGCGACGGCTGCCTGGAGTTCTGCAACGAGTACAAGGCAAGGGAAGTTTTGAAAAAATATTGTTCTTTCATGCCCACCGAGATATACCTGTCCAAGGCAAATACCCAGGAGACTCAGATCATTACGCTGGATGAAAAGCTGGAGGATGATGTGGTGCTGGAGGAGATTCACCCGGAGGTCAAGGAGCCAAAGGAGGGTGAGGAGCCGGAAGAGCCCGGAGAGGAGAAGCTGAAGATCAGAAAGCGCCCGGAACTGATCAATGAAACCCTGCCTCTGTGGACCAAACATCCCAACGACTGCACCAGAGAGGAGTATCTGGCCTTTTACCGCAAGGTGTTCCAGGATTACAAGGAGCCTTTGTTCTGGGTACACCTGAATATGGATTATCCCTTTAATCTGAAGGGAATCCTGTATTTCCCCAAGATCAATATGGAGTATGAGTCCATTGAGGGAACCATCAAGCTGTATAACAACCAGGTGTTTATCGCGGACAATATCAAAGAAGTCATTCCGGAGTTTTTGATGCTGCTCAAGGGTGTCATCGACTGCCCGGATCTGCCTCTGAATGTGTCCAGAAGCGCTCTGCAGAACGATGGATTTGTGAAGAAAATTTCTGAGTTTATCAGTAAGAAAGTGGCGGACAAACTCTCCGGCATGTGCAAGACCGAGAAGGAAGAGTACGACAAGTACTGGGATGACATCAGTCCCTTCATCAAATTCGGCTGTCTGAAGGATGATAAGTTCTGCGAGAAAATGAACGATTATATCCTGTTTAAGAATCTGGAGGGGAAATACCTGACTTTACCGGAGTGCCTGGAGGTGAAGCCCACAGACGCGGAAGAGACGGATGCTTCCAATGCTGCGGAAGAGACCCGGGCCGGCAGTGCCGCAGATGAGAACGGCGAAACCGCGCAGGCCGGCAGCGAGGCGGAAACGGACGGTAATTCGGACGAGACGGCGGGAACCGGCAGTGCTGTGGATGAAAACGGCGAGAAGGTGGAAGCCGAAATTGTCACCGGGGAGTCGGACGGAGAAGAGGACGCGGAGGAAGAAGAGGAGAAAAACGAGAAGGTCATCTATTATGTGACAGATGAGCAGCAGCAGAGCCAGTATATCAATATGTTCAAGGCTGCCAAGATGGACGCGGTGATCCTGACCCACAATATTGACCAGCCCTTTATCTCCCAGCTGGAGTCCAAGAACGAGGGCGTGAAGTTCCTGCGCATCGACGCGGATCTGACGGACGCCATGAAGGCCAAGACCTCCAAGAAGGCCGAGAAGGAGATGGAAGAGCAGGCGGAAGCCATAGCCGCCATCATGAAAAAGGCCCTGAAGAACGACAAGATCACGGTGAAGGTGGAGAAGCTGAAGAACAAGAAGATTTCTTCCGTGATTACATTGTCCGAGGAAAGCAGACGGATGCAGGACATGATGAAGATGTACTCCATGAACGGCATGGATCTGGGCGGCTTCGGCGCGGAGGGGGAGACCCTGGTGCTGAATGCCAACCACCCCCTGGTGCAGTATGTGGTGGAGCATCAGGACGGCGGAAATGTGGAGATGTTCTGCGAACAGTTGTATGATCTGGCAAAGATCCAGCATGCGCCCCTTGCACCGGAGGCTATGACCAGATTCATTTCCAGAAGCAATGATATCATGATGCTGCTGGCAAAATAAAATATAGCCGATTCGGTATCAGTACAGCCCTGCATTCTTTTTTGTGGATGCGGGGCTGTCCGGCCTCCATCCCTCCAGCACCCTTTCAATACTGTAGGTTTCTGCTTCCTGCCATGTCAGCCGGCAGGAAAAATCCGCCCTTTTCCCGGCATCGCTTCCGGGGCCATAGCAGGCGTATTCCCCATAATAGAAATGACCATGTTCTTTGCCCCAGTCCTCCCAGCCGGCAGGATGGATGTGGGCATCCATAAAGCATTCCAGAAAGACCGTGCGGGCGTATTCTCTCCAGGGACGTCCCAGATAGACGGAAGCCTTGGGACAGTCACCGAGCAACCGGCAGCGGTGGAAAACATATCCGTATTTTTGCTCCCGGGGCGTAGAGGCGGCGGTAAGATAACCATAGATCGTTTGGCCATCAGGGCTTTCTGGGGGAGGAAGAGGAGCCTTGGCGGCAAATATTTCACATTCCTCGAAAAAGCATACGGCTCCCCCAAAGATGAAATCCACATCCCCACGGATATGGCAGTGTACATAGTACTGTCTGCCCATGGTGCGGGGCAGATATTGACCGGGGCCGATAAAACCGCCGGGCTGTGCTTCCTTGAGAGGTAAGGGCGCAGTGAACAGAGTGTCCTGACTTCCCAGCAGGCAGCAGTGCTCCACACAGAGACGGTCCCCATCCGCATACAGCGCTATAGCCTGTCCGGCCAGGCGGCCGCAGCCGGCATCGTTTTGAACCGTCAGATGCCGAAGCGTCACATCGTGGGTGTGGATGCGCAGAGCAGCCGTGCGGAAAGTACCTCTTTTGCTGCCGTCTTCCATGGCTTGCAGGGCATAATCCCCATATACCAGCACTGTGGTATCAGCGCCGCTTCCCTCCAATGTTACATAGGGACGTTCCAACACCAGCTTTTCCCGATACACACCGGGAGCGATATGGATGATGACGGGAGAAACCGCCTCATGGGGGGCAGGATAGGCGGGGGGCAGCGGAGAATAATCCCTGCCGGCGTATTCGATGGCGGCCCCTATAGTGGCAAAACAGGGGGCGGGCTGGTTCTTGCCCACATAGATATGGATCACTTCGCACATGGTATCTCCTATCCGAAAACAGCTTACAGCAGGGCCTCGATGCACAAGTCGGGCGTTTCTGCCAGATTCACATACTGATCGCCGCATTGTACCATGGGCCGGGACAGTTTTGGCTTGTTGATAAAGATGATGGTTCCTTCCCGGCCGTCACTCAGGCGGCAACGATTCTGTATATATGTATTTACGATGTTTTCCAGAAAACAAAGCACAAAGCCCACGTCATACCGCTGCAGTCCTTCCAGCTCAAATATCTCAATGACCTTAAAAGGACAGATTGGCGCCCGATATACCCGGGCAGAGGTCATGGCGTCATAGACATCTGCGATGGATACCATCTTGGCATAAGTGTCGATCTCCGCATCTTTGAGGCCCAGAGGGTAGCCGGAACCGTCGCTCCGCTCATGATGCATCAGTGCGGCATTGCAGATATGCTCATGAATGTTCTGTTTCATAAGCAGTTGATAACCTTCAAAAGAATGCTTTTTGACCTGATAGTATTCAAGGTCCGTGAGTTTTCCCGGCTTGGTGATGATCTCATGGGGAACCAGCAGCTTGCCCACATCATGGAGCAGACCGCAGGTGGTAGCCATTTCCACCTCTGCGTCGGAAAGCTGCAGCCAGTGGGCAAATACATTGCAGATCAATCCCACGTTCAGACAGTGCGCAAAAGTAGAATCATCGTATTCCCGCATATTATGCAGCATATCCAGTATGCTGGCATGTCCTGCGGTATCCATGACCATTTCCAGAAAACGGTTCAGCAGTTCCTTTACATCCAACTGGGTATTTTTTTCCACGACCTGATTGATCATATTTTTAAAGGAATCTACTTCCGCTTCATAGACCTTTTTGAATGCTTTGAACTCAGGGCTTTCTTTTATCCTTGTAAAATAAGACTGCCCTTCGGGTGCGGGTAAGGGCCTGGGATCTGCCATTACCTCATCCTTCACATGTAATGTCAGGATTCCGTAGAGATCCAATTTCATGATCTGGGAATCCGTGAGCACGGTATCTTTGGGCAAAATAAGCTGATGGTTGGAAGTTATCACATCGTCTGCAACAATCATGCCCGGAACCAATTGCTGAGTTGTTAATCTTTTCATTCTGGAACAGCCTTCTTTCCTTGCAGGATGGCGCTAATGTACGGACGCGCGGCATCGTTGAGCGACTTATATTATAGCGAAAAGGGGGTGGATTGTCAATTTGCTTTCCGCAGCCATTCACCGTTTGAGGCCGGAACCTGTTCCCGTAAAATGGCTGTCAATGTAGTCCAGGTAGGGCTTGCGATTGATGTCCTCCGAATGGCTTCTATACCAGTCAAAGGCATTAGACAGGCCATGCGCCAGCGGCTTTGTATCAGGCATATATTCATTTTGTGCGGATACATCCAGACGATATTCATAATTGCTGAAGCAAAAATAATCTCTTTGCTCCGTGTTCTCATATATATTTACAAATTCTGCTTTTTTCCCGGCGGCATGATAACAAAGTTCGACCCACTCGCGGACAGAAATAACCTCTTTATTGCCCACATTGAAAATATGTCGGGAGGGCTTTTCTTTTACAAGAATGTCTATAAATCTGCATAAATCCTGGATATGGAAAAACTGCAACTTCAGGTTCCCGCTTCCCGGCAAATAGAATTTTCTGCCTGCCAAGGCGCATTCAAAGACGAAAGCCTCTCTGTATATATTGTTCATGGGGCCATATAAATAGGGGGGCCGGAGAATGTAGGCATTGGGGTTAACTTTTCCCAGAAGTTCCTCCGCCTCTATTTTATGTGTACCGTATTTTCCCCAATATCTGTTGGCGGCTGACTGTGTTTCCTCTGTGAAGGGCTGGGGAGAATATTCCGGATAGACGGCGCTGGAGCTGATAAAAATATAGTCTTCATAGCTGCCCAGTGCGTCCAGCAGTGTCCCCACATCTTCGGAGGTGTAGCCGGTGTCGATGACCAGATTAAAATGATGCATTCGGAGGGCACTGCCGATTTTGTGCCGATCGGCCTGTATGAGCTTTACCCCTTTAGACTGGGCTCTGCTGTTCCTGTTAAGTACATATACTTCATATCCTTTGGCAACATAATGTTCCGCAATATATCTGCTTACAAAAACTGTTCCGCCAGTTACCAGTATTTTTTTCATGGTCATAGGCCATACCCATTGCCCTGCTTTGCCTGGGGCAGCTTTCCGGCTATTTCAGCCAGGACTTTCCACTGTTCTTCCGTCAGATTGGCGAGTACGGAAAGCAGTTGCTTTTTAAAGGAATCCGCCTCGCTTCTTTGGATGTTACCAATAAAGGAGACAATCTGCTCATCCTGCGTCTGTTCGATGAACATCTCTCCGATGCCTTCCCGGAGCCATTGGGTACTGACGCTGAACTCGCGACAGATCAGGGCGATTGCGGCGTCACTGGGGGAACGCTTTCCGGTTTCATATCCTGCAATATTATTCCTTCCCACATTCAGCCTGTCGGCAAATTGCTGCTGCGTCAGATTCAGGGTCCTTCTAAGCCTTTTCAGTCGTTCGTTCATTGTTCCGTTTCCTTTCGTTGGTATACAATTCAGTTTTCATTATACCCTAAAAAGCGTTTACCGTCAACAAAATAATGGCATAGTGTACATAAAAAGAAACGAAGCCACAAATACTCTCTAACTTACATTGTCTTACATGGTATGTATAAAAAAGCACTAAAGAGCATGATTGACTACAGGGAGAAGCGTAGTTATGATATACTTGCAGTAAAAATCTGCACGAGGGTCCGAAAAGTATAAGCATATTGCAGAACACCGTCCAGCCAGGCGGTGTTTTTCTTTGTCTTAAAGCCCATGCTGATGCACCGTGAAGATAAGGCGTACAAATATGTGGGACTCTCATTTTAGAAGGAGGTGTGCAAAACATGAAAATTAAACGGGAAGAGAGGTGTATTACAATAGGAGCAGAATGATTTTTCGGAGAGCAGGCGGGGCAAGGCATCAATGGAATGCGGAGCCCCCACGGGAACAGCCGGACAAAAGCACGGTAACATTTAGAACAAAATTAGATGCAAGAAATGGAGAAAAGTAAAATGGCAAATTTTTCAAAATTATGTATTACGGATGCGGGAAAGCGTTTACTCAATCTTAAACTGAATGCAGAGGAAGAACTGCTTTTCACGGAGATGGTTATGTCGGAAAGAAAGTATGACATGGCTGTGCTGGAAGAACTCACGGGTCTGGAAGGGATTCGGCAGAGGGCAGACATCAGGAAGGAGACAAGATCAGAAGATATCATAATGGTAAATGCGGTATTTTTGAACAGCGGCCTGGAAGAGGGTTACTTTGCGAACACGCTGGGACTGTATGCCTGTCTGGGAAAAGGGGAGCCTGTGCTGTTTGCCGTGGCGGTGGAGCAGGCAGCCGCAGCTTATATGCCTGCTAAGTCACAGACCCTGAGCGGGATGGAGCTCAAACTGAAGATCACTTTGGAGAACGCGGATCAGGTGACCATCCGGGTGGATCAGTCGGCAATGGCTACGGTGGGGGATGTGCTGGAATTGGAAAACCGCATGGCAAACCATCTGGCGGATCTGGACAATCCCCACAGAGTATCCCCGGCACAGCTGGGAATTGAAGAAGGGGCGAACCATTATATCCACCCGAATACCCATTCAGCCGCAATGATAGATCAGGATGCGGGACACAGGTTTGTGACCGATGCTCAAATGCAGACATGGAATGAAAAGCAATCCAGAACAGGAGATCTAAAGGACAATATTGTCACTTTTGACAGCGAAGACATGGCAAATCCGGAAGGCTGGTCGGATGTGGCACTAATTTCCACAAAAGAAAAAATGAGCAGCCTGACATGGAAATTGTCACTGATTGCTAAAAATCTGCGTTATCTCTGGAAGCTGATCGGCAATACGCAGTTATCTATCGGCGACGGGACAATTGCAGGAGCAATAAATGCACTAAACATGGATTTGGGCAAGATCGGAGAAAAAATGTTTACCATTGTCACCTCTAAGCCCAGCAGTAAATATACAGTCTATGAAGACTCATATTTGTATCGGAATTCTTTTGGAATGGTGAATTTACTTCTGCATGTTACGGCTACAACCGTACAAAACACATGGCATAATATCGCATTTACGACAGGGGATTTTTCCCCGGAAAATACCAGAGTTCTATCTGCATTTCTTGCCCATAATGATGGAACAATGGAGCCCATCAATAGCTATATGTTCAGCGATGGAAACATAAAAGTATTTAACCCGCAGATTACGGGTCAATATAATTTTTGGATATACGGCACTTATTTTGTTTAACCCTGACAGTCACAAAATACAAGTGAATTGCTAAATCCAATATACACACTTGCGGCAAAGGAGATTATAGATAAAAATTTATGTTGCGGCATTTCAGTAAAGAAAATATACTGGTATTAGCGGACCATATAAAGCTGTCTTTGTATCTTGCAGGTTCGGAGAAAAAACGACAGGAGAAGAACATAAGATGCTGATTGACAAAAAGATATTTTACAAAAATCTTATAAGACTTGCCCTTCCCATTGCGCTTCAGAGCCTGATGCTGGCAGCGGTGGCGGCGGGTGACGCGCTGATGCTTGGAAAAGTCGCCCAGGATGAGATGACCGCCGTCTCCCTGGCTACGCAGATTCAGTTTGTCCAGAATATGTTTCTGGGGGCGATTACGGCGGCGGGAGCCATTCTGGGAGCCCAGTACTGGGGCAAGGGCGACAGACGCACCCTGGAAGATATCTTTAACGTCATGCTTCGATTCTGTATGGCAGTGTCCGTCCTGTTTTTTTTGGCCTGTGAATGGATGCCGGAACAACTCATGCATATTTTTGCGAAAGATGATTCCCTGATTGCCATTGGCAGTTCTTATCTGCGTGTCGCGGGATGGTCCTATCTGCTCACGGGGATCTCCCAGTGCTATCTGACCATGATGAAGGTGTCGGAACATGTCAGGCCCGGTGCGCTTATCAGTTCCTGTGCGGTACTGCTTAATATAGGATTAAACGCGGTATTTATATTCGGCTTATTTGGAGCGCCCAGAATGCAGGCCAGAGGAGCTGCGCTTGCGACTACTATTTCCCGTGTGGTGGAACTGGTTCTGTGTGTGGCGATATCTTCCGGGAAGTCGTATATTCGACCGGCATTTGACAGACTGATCAGACCCCAGGGGCAGACGAACAGACAGCTGAAAGCGGATTTCAGGAAACAGTGCCTGCCTCTTTTGGGCGGCTCCCTGTGCTGGGGGGTGGGATTTACCTCCTACACCGCCATTATGGGACATATGGGGACTGACGCCGCCGCAGCCAACTCTGTGGCGGCGGTGGCCCGGGATCTGATCTGCTGCATGTGCAACGGCATCGGCAGCGCCGCCGGGATCATGGTGGGGAACGAACTGGGAGCGGGACGTCTTGACCGGGGCAAGGCATACGGAATAAAACTCAGGAACCTTTCTTTTGCCATCGGATTTCTATCTGCCGCGCTGGTGCTTGCGGCGACTCCGCTGATGGTGAAAATGGTGATTCTCACGGATCAGGCCCGGGAATATCTCACGGGAATGATGGTGATTATGTCCGTCTACATGATCGGACGCTGCGTCAATACGGTTACCATCAACGGGGTGCTGGACGGAGGAGGCGATACCTTATTTGACATGTACAGCCTGATTGTCTGCATGTGGCTGATCGCCATTCCCCTGGCGATGGCCGGGGCGTTTTTACTGCACTGGTCGCCTTTGGTGGTTTATGCCTGTACCTGCCTGGACGAGGTGGGGAAAATTCCCTGGGTGATGCTTCGTTTCGGAAAGTATAAGTGGGTGCAGGATCTGACAAGGAAATTTTAAGGCGGCTCCTAAAGGATGGCGGAGCAAGGACGAGGAGGAAGTATGAGACAGTATGAATGTTTTGAGTTGACATTTACGGGGCCGGAGCCGGAAGGCTCCTGGGCACAGGCAGAACTGAGGGCAGAGTTTGTCTGTGAAGGGAAGGCCTGGAAGGTGGACGGATTTTATGCGGGCAGCGGTCTCTACAAAGTGCGTTTCTACCCGGACAGAGCGGGTGTTTATAGCTGGAAGGTCACAGGGGCCGTCGCCGCTGAGGGGGAAGAAATATGCCAGGCGGCAGCGTCTGGGCCGAAAGATGCCTCTGCCCGCGGCATAGTCCGTGCGGCTGGCCGGCATTTTAAATATGACGGCGGCGGTTGGTACCGCCCCTTTGGCACCACGGTCTACGCTCTGATCCACCAGGAAAAAAGGCTGGTGGATACCACCATGGAGACATTGGGGAAGGCTCCTTTCAACAAGCTGCGCTTCTGTGTATTCCCCAAACACTATGACTTTAACCACAATGAGCCGCCGTTTTTCCCCTTTGAGAAAAAAGAGGGGGGCTGGGATGTGCATCGGCCCGTCTTTGCCTACTGGGAGGCGCTGGAGGAAAGGATCCGGGAACTGGATGCCATGGGCATACAGGGGGATCTGATTCTGTTCCATCCTTACGACCGCTGGGGTTTTTCGGAACTTGGCAGGGAGGACAGCCTGGTCTATCTGGATTATCTGCTCCGGCGGCTCTCGGCCATGCCAAACCTCTGGTGGTCCCTGGCCAACGAGTATGATCTGATGCCGAACTATAACCGGCAGGACTGGGCGGATTTTGCCGGATTTGTGGCGGGCCATGATCCATATGGTCATTGTCTGAGCAATCACAACTGCATGGCCTATTGGGATTTTTCCCAAAAAGAAATCACCCATTGCAGCATCCAGGACGCAAATGTGATTGAAACTCCGGAATTATGGGAACGGTACGGCAAACCGGTGGTCTTTGACGAATGCCGCTATGAGGGCGATATCGTTCATTTCTGGGGCAATCTGTCCGGCAGAGAATTGACGCGCCGCTTTTGGACGGCGGTGTGCTGCGGGGGCTATTGTACTCACGGGGAAACCTTTTACAGCACGGACCAGGTGCTCTGGTGGTCCAGGGGCGGTGTCCTGAAGGGGGAAAGCCCTGCCCGAATTGCTTTTCTGCGCAAGATCGTGGAATCCCTGCCGGGGCCTCTGGACTTTTTGGGGGACGGACTGGGGGTTTATACGGAGGGACAGCTGACCGCCATGCAGGAGCAGGGTGCGCCGGAGGCTTTTCGGAAAAGTTTCTTCCTTATGGCCATGCTGGATCTGCCCCGGGAGCGGGTGCGGTCCTTTTTGACCAAGGAGCGGGTGGCGCTGGGACATTGCGGACAGGAAGCATATCTGAAATATCTGGAGAGACAATGTGCCTCTTTGACGGAACTGAATCTGCCCCAGGACGGCAGTTACCGCGTGGAGGTGATTGACGCCTGGAATATGACCAGAGAAGTTGTGGCTCAGAACGTTTGCGGCAGGGTGCAGATAAAGCTGCCCGGGCGGGAGGATATGGCAGTGCTGGCGCTGCGGCAGTAGGCCGCCATGCCGGCTTGGGGACCGGGGGTTTGGATTCGGTGCAGACCCGGCAGGGAAATGCGTCCATATTTGGCCGGAAGAACAGGAAACAGAGAGATTTCACGGAAAAATTAACATAAAGTTTACAAAATATTAAGGGATAAGTATTTTCTGTGGTTGAATCCCGGACACAAATCTGCTACAATGTTTCTATTCAGGCTTTATTCAAAAGTGCCGGATCATGTGGAAGGGTACGGGGATGAGGCCGGTATTGGAATCCAAATACTAATCAGTGCATATCGCCGGTCAGGCGGGAAACCGGCCCTGGCCAGGACGAAGGAACATGCCCTGGCCAGAGCCAGCGAATCTGGCATTTGGCGCCGGGGAAGTCTCCGATATGCGGAAACGAGGCAAGGATGAAATTAATAGACAAGATATTCGGCACTCACAGCCAGAGGGAATTGAAGCGTATCCTGCCCATCGTGGACTCCATCGAAGCCCTGCGGCCCCAGATGATGGAACTTACGGATGAGCAGATGAAAGCCAGGACGGAGGAGTTTAAGGAGCGGCTTTCAAACGGCGAGACTCTGGACGATATTCTGCCCGAGGCCTATGCTTTGGTGCGGGAGGGGGCCAGGAGAGTGTTAAAGACAGAACACTACCGGGTACAGCTGATCGGCGGGGTGATTATGCACCAGGGCCGTATCGCCGAGATGAAGACCGGTGAAGGTAAGACCCAGACCTTTCTGCTGCCCGCCTATCTCAACGCTCTGTCAGGTAAGGGCGTGCATGTGGTCACGGTCAACGACTATCTGGCCAAGCGTGATGCGGAGTGGATGGGACAGGTTCATGAGTTCCTGGGGCTCACCGTGGGCGTGGTGCTCAACAGCATGACCCCGGAAGAGAGGCAGAAAGCGTACCGCTGCGATATCACCTATGTGACCAACAATGAGTTGGGATTTGATTATCTGCGGGATAATATGGTGATCTACAAGGAGCAGCTGGTGCTGCGGGATCTCCATTTTGCCATTATCGACGAGGTGGACTCGGTGCTGATCGACGAGGCCCGGACGCCGCTGATCATTTCCGGCCAGAGCGGCAAGTCCACCGCCCTGTATGAGATGTGCGACATGCTGGCCCGGCAGATGAAGCGGGGCGATGATATGCAGCAGCTCTCCAAGATGGATGCCCTGATGGGGATTGTCCAGGAGGAAACGGGAGATTTTATCGTCAACGAGAAGGACAAGGTAATCAATCTGACGGCGGCAGGCGTGGAAAAGGTGGAGAAATTTTTCCATATTGACAACTATGCCGATCCGGAGAATCTGGAGATCCAGCACAATATCATTCTGGCGCTGCGGGCTCACAACCTGATGTTCCGGGACCAGGACTATGTGGTTAAGGACGATCAGGTGCTGATCGTGGATGAATTTACCGGGCGCATCATGCCGGGACGGCGTTATTCCGACGGCCTGCACCAGGCCATCGAGGCCAAGGAGCGGGTTAAGGTAAAGCGGGAGAGCAAGACCCTGGCATCCATTACTTTCCAGAATTTCTTTAATCTTTTTGACAAAAAATGCGGAGGTACCGGTACGGCGCTGACCGAAGAGAATGAGTTCCGGGACATCTACGGTATGGATGTGGTGGAAGTGCCCACTCACAGGCCCATTGCCCGTATAGACAGGCAGGATGCGGTATACAAGACCCGGGCGGAGAAGCTGAAAGCCATTGTGGAGGCGGTGGAAGAAGCCCATGCCAAGGGACAGCCTGTGCTGGTGGGTACCATCACCATCGACGCCAGTGAGGAACTGAGCAAACTGCTGGGCAAGCGGGGCATTGCTCATAAGGTACTGAATGCCAAATTCCATGAACTGGAGGCGGAGATTGTGGCGGACGCCGGTATCCACGGGGCGGTGACCATAGCCACCAACATGGCGGGCCGTGGTACGGACATCAAGCTGGATGATGAGGCCAGGGCAGCAGGGGGCCTGAAGATCATCGGCACGGAGCGCCATGAGTCCCGGCGTATCGACAACCAGCTTCGGGGCCGTTCCGGCCGTCAGGGGGACCCGGGAGAATCCAAATTTTATATCTCCCTGGAGGATGAACTGATGCGGCTGTTCGGCTCTGAGCGGCTGATCAGCATGTTCAATACCCTTGGCATTCCCGAGGGACAGGAGATCGAGCACAAGGCCCTGACAAGCGCCATCGAGTCAGCCCAGAAAAAGATTGAGAACAATAACTTCGGCATCAGAAAGAACCTGCTGGAGTATGACCGGGTCATGAGTGAGCAGAGAGAGATCATCTATGATGAGAGAAGCCGGGTGCTGAACGGCGAGAGCATGCGGGACGTGATCTTCAAGATGATCACCGATATCACGGAGAACGCCGTGGATATCAGCATCGGTGATGAGGGAGATGCGGAAGAATGGGATTACAATGAGTTGAATACGCTGCTGCTGCCCACTGTGCCCCTGGAGCCCGTGACCAGAGAGCGGGTCACAAGACCCAAGAAGAACGGCCTGAAGCAGCAACTCAAGGAAGAGGCCGTAAAACTCTACGAGTCCAAAGAGGCGGAGTTCCCGGACGCCGAGGCCATCCGTGAGATCGAGCGGGTGATCCTGCTGAAAGTGATTGACCGAAAATGGATGGATCACATTGACGATATGGAACAGCTGCGTCAGGGCATTGGCCTGCAGGCCTACGGGCAGCGGGATCCCCTGGTGGAATATAAGATGAACGGCTACGAGATGTTTGACGAGATGACCCAGAACATCAAGGAAGAGACGGTGCGTCTGTTGTTCCACATCAAGATCGAGCAGAAGGTGGAACGGGAGCAGGTGGCCCAAGTGACCGGCACCAACAAAGACGTATCTCTGGCCAAGGCTCCGACCAAGCGCGCAGCAGCCAAGGTCTATCCCAACGATCCCTGTCCCTGCGGCAGCGGCAAGAAGTATAAACAGTGCTGCGGAAGGGCCGGAAAATAAATAAAAATATGAAAATTTGAAAGGCGGTGACGCAAAGTGGTAGAATTAGATTCTATGAAGTCAGAACTTCTGGCTTACGAAACTCCATTAGCGGAAGTGAGGGATTCACTTTGACCTCGCTAATAAGGCAAAGCGGATTGAAGAACTGGAGATGGAGATGGAAGCCCCGGGCTTCTGGGATGATCCCGACCGCTCCAACAAACTGATGAAAGAACTGAAAAACATGAAGGATACCGTGGAGGATTTCCGCAAGCTGGAGACCCAGTATGACGATATCCTCACCCTGATCGAGATGGGTTACGAAGAGGAAGACGCCTCCTTGATTCCGGAGATCCGAAGTGAACTGGATGAATTTACCGGGGAACTGGACGGGCTGCGAATCGGCATATTGCTGTCGGGAGAGTATGACAAGAACAATGCCATTCTGAAGCTGAATGCCGGGGCGGGCGGCACGGAAAGCTGCGACTGGTGCAGTATGCTGTACCGTATGTATACCCGATGGGCGGAACGAAAGGGATTTTCCCTGGAAGTGCTGGATTATCTGGACGGGGACGAGGCGGGCATCAAGTCCGTGACTTTCCAGGTCAACGGCATTAATGCCTACGGCTACCTGAAGTCGGAGAAGGGCGTGCATCGTCTGGTGCGGATCTCCCCTTTCAACGCCCAGGGCAAGCGCCAGACTTCTTTCGTGTCCCTGGATGTGATGCCGGACATCGAGGAGGATTTGGATGTGGAGATTGACGAGAAGGATCTGCGCATTGATACCTACCGAAGCAGCGGTGCCGGCGGGCAGCATATCAACAAGACTTCCTCGGCCATCCGTATTACCCATATTCCCACGGGGACGGTGGTACAGTGCCAGAACGAGCGCAGCCAGTTCCAGAACAAGGATAAGGCCATGCAGATGCTGAAAGCCAAGCTGTATCTGTTAAAGCAGGAGGCCAATGTGGAAAAACTGTCGGATATCCGGGGCGAGGTCAAGGACATTGCCTGGGGCAACCAGATCCGCTCCTATGTGCTTCAGCCCTATAAGCTGGTGAAAGATCTGCGCACGGAGGTGGAGAGCGGCAATGCCGACGCCGTGCTGGACGGGGCGCTGGATCCCTTTATCAACGGCTATCTGAAATGGATAAGCGTTCAGGGGAGAAATACCCAAATACAATAAAATGAAAATTTAGTCAAAAAAATCCCGGGCCTGCACCATCGTGAAGCCCGGGATTTGGAATTGGCTGCTGCCAATTCCTAAAGGGGAGGATTAAGTATTACTTTTATCTTTGGTACCATCAAAGGAGGGGGTTCCAATGATAGTAGTAGTATGTCCGCCCCTTTTTGATTTATACACAGGTTTTAAAAATTTTTAATTTTTTTGTGCCGGGTTATTCTTTTGTTCGTCTTTAAATCGGCGGTCGTAACGGCCGCAAAAGTATCAGGCGTCAGGGGATTGGGAGTCATCCCGGTTCTCCCTGCCCAGGTCCAAATCCGCCATGGTATGCTTGCCGCTCAGCTTACCGTACATCCAGATATACACCCAGACCAGCAGGGGGATGGCTATGGTGCCGACCAGACAAATCTGAAACAGCCGTCCCGAATTGTCCTGGTCAAAGATCGCCACCACGAGGGTGACCAGGTACAGGGCGGCCAGCAATGCCACCCCGATCAGGGCAGCCACCTGACGGGAATTCATTTTTTTTCCGGATTTCTCCTTATTTTTATCTTCCATTATATATCACCTTTCATTATATGATCTACATATGATCTACGCACCTATGGATATCTTGCCATACTTTTGCCGGGGATGCAAGATGCAGAATGGTAATTTCACGTTTTTGTTGCGTTTGCGGAAAAATTGTTATATACTAATTGCATACAAGAAAAACGCCGGAGCGTGCTCCGGGCAGAAAGGTATGGTTAAGTATTATGGCATTGTTGGAAAAGTGGAGAGAAGTGGCATATAACGAAGAACTGGGTACGGAAAAGCTGAAACAGTTGTGGAACGCGTATTTCCAGAAAGAAAAAGAGATTTATATGCAGCTTTTGAAGAACCCGGACGAAGAGGTATCGGGCACGGTTAAGGAACTGTCTGACAAGTATGACGTGTCTCTCATGACCATGACGGGATTTTTGGATGGAATTAACGACAGTCTGGTAACGCCCAATCCCATTGAGGAGATGGAAGAGGACACGCCGGTCAGCCTGAAATTCGACAAGGAACTGCTGTACAAGAACATGGTGGCGGCGGATGCGGACTGGCTGTACAATCTGGAAGAATGGAACGGGATCTTTGACGAGGACAAGCGCAAGGCGCTTTATAAGGAGCAGAAGGCTTCCACCACCATCGTCAAGGAGGCCAAGGTATATCCCAACGATCCCTGCCCCTGCGGAAGCGGCAAGAAATATAAGAAGTGCTGCGGCCGATAATATAGCAATAACTAGGGACAAGATAGCAAAATCATGGCTTGCACGTCTCTCCTGGAAAGTGATATACTATAACAGACAGCAGACATTAAGAATAGAAGCCTATTCTTAAAAAATAAAAGAAAAGAGGATGAGAAAATGCGCTTTTTCATTGATACCGCAAAGGTAGAGGACATTAAGAAGGCCAATGACATGGGTGTGATCTGTGGTGTTACCACCAATCCTTCCCTGATTGCCAAGGAGGGCAGAGTGTTTGAGGAGGTTATCGCGGAGATCGCTTCCATCGTTGACGGCCCCATCAGCGGCGAGGTGAAGGCTACCACCGTGGACGCGGAGGGTATGATAGCTGAGGGAAGAGCCATTGCGGCGATCCACCCCAATATGGTAGTTAAGATTCCCATGACGGTAGAAGGGCTGAAGGCCTGCAAGGCATTGACTGCCGAGGGCATCAAGACCAATGTGACCCTGATCTTTTCCGCTAACCAGGCACTGCTGGCTGCAAGGGCAGGCGCTACATATGTATCTCCTTTCCTGGGCCGTCTGGATGATATCAGCCAGAGAGGCGTGGATCTGATCAGAGAGATCGCTGATATCTTTGCCGTGTGTGATGTGGATACCCAGATCATTGCTGCAAGCGTGCGCAATCCCGTTCATGTGACCGACTGCGCGCTGGCAGGCGCCGATATCGCTACAGTGCCTTATGCCGTGATCGAGCAGATGACCAAGCATCCGCTGACCGAAGCCGGCATCGCCAAGTTCCAGGCGGATTACAAGGCTGTGTTTGGAGAATAAAAATGTGCCACATGGGCCGGAGGCTGCAGCTTCCGGCTCTTTTTTTGTCCATGAAAAAGTTTCCATTATATTTTCTGTGATGCCGCTAATACTAAGACCAAGATAAGCGATGACAAATCACTTAGGCGGCAGGGTTAGAAAGTACCGGCGGAGAAGCCAAGATAAGTGAATGTCTCACTTATCTTGGATATAGATTGCAGACAAAACAAGAAACAGTATGGAGGTGAAACAAAATGACAAGCAGAGCTAATAGAGTAGAAGTTCCCGAGGCTAAGGCAGCCATGGATCGTTTCAAAACTGAGGTTGCTTCCGAGCTGGGCGTAAACCTGAAGGAAGGCTACAATGGTGACCTGACCTCTAAGGAGGCTGGTTCCATCGGCGGCGAGATGGTTCGCCGGATGATCAAGCAGCAGGAAGAGCAGATGAAGTAAGACGCTCTAAGGCTGAAAGAAGGGGCTGCCGCAAATTGCGGCGGCCTTTTTTGGCTGAAAGCGTTTTTTCTATTATTGAAAATCCCAAATGAGTATGATAAGATAAGTAAGATAAGAGACAGGCGTCCTGTACCGGGCAAAATATCCGGGGAGTCCGCCTGTAGGGAATACATGGAAGAGGAGCGTGACAGACGATGGAACAGTACAAACAGGAATTTATTGAGTTCATGGTGGACAGTAAAGTGTTGAAATTCGGTGAGTTTATCCTGAAGAGCGGCAGAAAGTCCCCTTTTTTTATGAATGCGGGGGCCTATGTGACCGGGGCACAGCTTAAGAAGCTGGGAGAATATTATGCCAGGGCCATCCATGACAATTTTGGGGACGATTTTGACGTACTGTTCGGCCCGGCCTACAAGGGAATCCCCCTAAGTGTGGCCGCCACCATCGCCTACAGTGAACTGTATGGCCGGGAGATCCGCTACTGCTCCAACCGCAAGGAAGCCAAGGATCACGGAGATGTGGGAATCCTGCTGGGAAGCGGACTTAAGGACGGGGACCGGGTGGTGATCATCGAAGACGTGACCACTTCCGGCAAATCCATCGAGGAGACATTTCCCATCCTGAAGGCACAGGCGGACGTGGAGGTTAAAGGGCTGATGGTATCCCTGAACCGTATGGAGAAAGGCCTGGGCGGCAAGGTGGGCGCCCTGCAGGAGATCCGGGAAAAATATGGCATTGAGGCCTGTGCCATCGTCTCCATGGCCGAAGTGACCGAACATCTGTATAACAGACCCTACAAGGGGGAAGTACTGATAGATGACGCGCTGAAAGCATCAATAGACGCATATTATGCGGAATACGGCGCATAGAGGAGACAGAGGTTGTTTGCGCCCGGTTTCCGGGCGCGGGGAAAGGCAGGGCAGTTGGTATGGATGAAAAGTTGTATAAGGTAATGAGAGGGGCAGGCGCGCTCAACATCACGCTGGGCGTGGTGACATTGGTGCTGGGCCTGGTCAGCGGGATCCTGCTGGTGGTAGGCGGAGCCAAGCTGCTGGCGGGGAAATCAAAAATTCTCTTTTAACAAGATCAGTTGACGCGGCGCGGCGGTAACATCCTGCCGCATGCGTAGTGGGGAAATTATGTCACAGAAAAAGAATTATATGTTCACTAACCGCAGGCATTCGGAAAAAGCGATTATGTCTACGGTTTTTGGTGTTTTATGCACAGTATCGCTGACAGCGGTGATTTTTCTGTCTTATAGCCGGAGCGGGGATATCCCTGCCGGATATGGATTTACGGGGATATTTGCCACCATATTGTCCTTGGCCGGCCTGGTACTGGGTGTGCTGGCTGTGCGGGAAGTGGACAGGTTTAAGCTGTTCGGATGGCTGGGGATCCTGCTCAACGGTATAAGCCTGGGCGCCGTCAGCGGTATCCTGTATGCGGCGTCTTACTTATAGTAGAGGAAAGCGTGCAGAGGATGGATGGAGAACGGACGCAATAACCTGATGAAACATAGGAGGGAAGGATTGTCATGGAGCGGATACAGGGAGAAAACAGAGAATTATTACAGGAGCGGTACGGGCTGGTTCTGGAGCGGATCAGGGAGATCGGCGGGGAGCCTCTGGGGCAACCGGCGCTGGATGAATATTTTGGAAAGCTGGCGGCTTTTTCGTTAAAGCTGGCGGAGTATTATGCCTTTGCGGAGCAGGGACATTTGAAGGACGGGGAACTGGCACGGCTGCAGGACTGGAACCGGGAGTTGTTCGAAGATGTGCTGCCGGAGCATTACGGCCATAGCTGGGGCAACCCGGCTTATGCGGCGGAACGGATGGGGGAGCAGTGGGGTCAGCTTCTGTCCTATGTCTATGTGGAACTGCGGGGCGGTATATCGCCTGCGGCCGAGGGAGATCTGGAGGACATGCTGGTCCGCATGGAATTGCTGGTGGAGATTTATGGTGCCTTTTCCGGGGCCTGGCAGGAACAGCGGCAGCTGCCGCCCTACGAGGACATACGGCAGATTGTATACTGGCACAACAGCGATTACTCGGATATCCGCACGGAGAAGAACGTGGCCAGAATGTTGTGCCCGGAAGGGAATCCGGCGGTGGATATCCTTATGGGAGCCGATCTGGAGGATATTCGCTATCTCTACCGTTATGGTCTGTATGTGACCGAGAACGAGATAGAGACCGCCCGATTCCTGGCGAGTCTTCCCCAGGCTGTCATCGACACCATGGCGGACACATATACCGAGGGATATCGAATCGGCTTTGCCGTTACGGGAAAGGATCTCTCCATCAAAAGGACGGTGGATCTGCATTACCATATCGGCTTTGAGCGGATGATGCGCAAGGCGGTGGAGAATTTCGCGGGGATGGGGCTTGCGCCGGTGGTGCGGTCGGTGGGCCTGGAGGGGGCGAAACCCAACAGGCAGTATACCTATGATCATAAGAATGATCATGGGCTGATCTGGGACAGGGCCCTGATGCAGCGCAAACTGGAGGTGCTGAAAACAGCCTATGAGCACCATAAACAGGAGGCCAGGGAACACGCCGGGCCTGCGGTGGTGGAAATCTTCGGCGAGACACCTTTCGCGCCGGAGAGCAGGCCCCAGGCGGTGCAGCTGTCCCCGGAGCAGCAAAAGCTGTGGGTGGAGTACAGCGCTAAAAACATGGAACTCTATGCACAGTATATTCCCATGGCGGAGCGCAGCTTTACCATTATCGCATTCCCTGCGCCGGAGATCGGTGAAAATTTCCGGGAAATTTTTGAGGATACCATCAGAGTCAACACCCTGGATTACAACAAATACCGGCAGATTCAGCAATGCCTGATCGATGCCCTGGACCAGGCGGACCATGTGGAGATCAAAGGCATGAACGGCAATGCCACGGATCTTTCCGTGAACCTGTGGAAGCTGCAGAACCCGGAGAAGGAGACCATTTTTGAAAATTGCGTGGCGGATGTAAATATTCCGGTGGGCGAGGTGTTTACCTCCCCGGTGCTGGAGGGAACCAATGGGGTACTGCAGGTGTCCAGGGTATTCCTGAACGGCCTGGAGTACAGAGATTTGTCCGTTACCTTTAAGGACGGCATGATCGTGGATTACGGCTGCGGCAACTTCCCGGACCCAGAGGAAGGACGGCGCTATGTCAAAGAAAATGTACTCTTCCATCGGGATACCCTGCCCCTGGGCGAGTTCGCCATCGGCACCAATACCACAGCCTATGTGATGGCCCGCAAATGGGGAATTGAGGATAAGCTGCCCATTTTGATCGCGGAAAAGACGGGGCCTCATTTCGCCGTGGGGGACACCTGCTACAGCCAGGCTGAGGATGTGGCGGTATACAATCCGGACGGCAAGGAGATCGTGGCCAGGGAGAACGAGAAATCCCGGCTGCGCCACACCGACTCTTCCAAGGCTTATTTCAACTGCCACACGGATATCACCCTCCCCTTTGACGAGTTGGGGGAACTGACGGCGGTGAGGAAAGACGGGGTTCGGATTCCCCTTATCCTGCAGGGACGTTTTGTGCTGCCGGGCAGCGAGGCGCTGAACCGGCCGCTGGAGCAGGAGTAGCCTGTACGGCTTAAAAATGAACGAAAATTAAGAAAAGACTTAACACAAAATATACAAAAAGCCCTTGCATACCCGCATTAAATCTAGTAAACTGTAGTATATGGTCAGAGATTAGCACTATCTGAAAACACGATTGACAGCAGGCCGCAGCGCTTTTCCGGCAGGAAGGCGGATTTGGGCGGAAATGCGCTGGAAAGGGGTAAATATGGCAAAAGTAGGCATCGTCATGGGCAGCGATTCGGATATGCCCATTATGGCCAAAGCGGCCGATGTATTGGAGGAATTGGGGATTTCCTATGAGATGACCATCATCTCCGCGCACCGGGAACCGGATGTGTTTTTTGAATATGCGAAGGGGGCCGAGGAGAAGGGCTTCAAGGTAATTATTGCGGGAGCCGGCATGGCGGCCCATCTGCCGGGTATGTGCGCGGCGATTTTTCCCATGCCGGTAATCGGCATTCCCATGCATACCACTTCTTTGGGAGGCAGGGACTCCCTGTACTCCATTGTGCAGATGCCCTCCGGCATTCCGGTGGCCACCGTTGCCATCAACGGGGGAGCCAACGCGGCTCTGCTGGCGGCCAAGATTCTGGCCACCTCCGATGAGGCGCTGCTGCAGAAGCTGAAAGAATACAGTGAAAACCTGAAAAACCAGGTACAGGCCAAGGACGCCAGGCTGAAAGAGCAGGGCTACAGGGCTTATCTGGAGGGGATGAAGAAGTAAAAGGCAGGACAAACGCCATACCGCAGGCAGGGCCGGCGGTATGCAGGTAAGAGATAGTCACAAGGAACATAAAACAGGAAAGGGAGACCTACATATGGATTACAAGAAGGCTGGCGTGGATATTGAGGCGGGCTACAGATCTGTGGAACTGATGAAGAAGCATGTGAAAGAGACCATGCGCCCGGAGGTGATGGGGGGGCTGGGCGGTTTTTCCGGCGCTTTTTCCCTGGATGCCATCAAGAATATGGAACATCCGGTGCTGCTCTCCGGCACGGACGGTGTGGGTACCAAGCTGAAGCTGGCCATGGTGCTGGACCGGCATGATACCATCGGTATCGACTGTGTGGCCATGTGTGTCAACGATGTGGCCTGTGCAGGGGGAGAGCCCCTGTTTTTCCTGGATTACATAGCCTGCGGCAGGAATTGCCCCGAGAAGATCGCTTCCATCGTGAAGGGTGTGGCCGAGGGCTGCAAGATGGCGGGGGCCGCTCTGGTGGGCGGTGAGACCGCAGAACATCCTGGCATGATGCCTGAGGACGACTACGACATTGCGGGCTTTGCCGTGGGCGTGGTGGATGAGAAGGACATGATCACCGGAGAGAACATTGCCCCCGGCGATGTGCTGGTGGCCATCGCTTCCTCCGGCGTGCACAGCAATGGTTTCTCCCTGGTACGCAAGGTGTTTGACATGACGGAGGAGAGCCTGAATACATATTACGACGAACTGGGACAGACTTTGGGAGAGGCGCTTCTGGCCCCTACCCGGATCTATGTGAAGGCCATGAAGTCCGTGAAGGATGCGGGCGTCACCGTCAAGGGCTGCAGTCATATCACCGGCGGCGGTTTTTATGAGAATATTCCCCGGATGCTGCCGGAGGGCGTCAATGCCCAGGTGAATAAGGGCAGCTATCAGGTTCCTGCCATCTTCAGGCTTCTGCAGGAGAAAGGCGGTATTGCGGAGCAGATGATGTACAATACCTACAATATGGGCATCGGTATGCTGCTGGCTGTGGACGCGGCGGACGCGGAAAAGGCTGTGAAGGCCATTGAGGCGGCAGGCGAAAGAGCCTGGATCGCGGGAATCTGTCAGGCAGGAGAAAAGGGAGTGACCTTATGCTGAAGATTGTAGTGTGTGTGTCCGGCGGCGGCACCAATCTGCAGGCGATCATGGACGCCTTAGACGCCGGAAAAATCACCGATACGGAGATTTTGGCGGTGATCAGCAACAATGCGGGAGCCGGGGCACTGGAACGCGCCAGGGCACATGGGATTCCGGACTTCTGTATATCCCCCAAGTCCTACCCGGACAGGGAGGCTTTCAACCGGGCTTTCACGGACCGGGTAAAAGAACTTGCACCGGACATTGTGGTGCTGGCCGGCTTTCTGGTGCGGATTCCGCCTCAGATGGTGCAGGCGTTCAGCAATCGAATCGTCAATATTCACCCGTCTTTGATCCCTTCTTTCTGCGGTGTGGGCTATTATGGGCTGAAGGTACATGAGAAAGTGTTGGAGCGGGGCGTCAAAATCACCGGTGCTACGGTGCATTTTGTCAACGAGGGCATGGATGAGGGGCCCATTATTGCCCAGAAGCCGGTGATGATTGAACAGGACGATACCCCGGAGATTTTGCAGAGGCGTGTCATGGAACAGGCGGAGTGGATTCTGCTGCCCCAGGCCATTGACGACATTGCCCACGGCAGACTGGAAATCCGGGAGGGCCATGTATACAGGCGCTAGTGCGGTGACGGGAGCGGAATTCTGCGTCCGGCGCTGCTGAAGAGGATATAGGCGTCCGTGGGAGCGGACAGATGGGAGCGGATGTGTAATGAAGGTATTGATCGTAGGAAGCGGCGGCAGGGAACATGCCATCGCGGTCAGTATGAAGAAGAGCAGCAGAGTGGATCGGATATACTGCGTGCCGGGCAATGCAGGCATTGCCCAGGTGGCGGAGTGTGAGCCTTCCATTGGTGTAATGGAGTTTGACAAAATCATCTCCTATGCCAGAGAAAAGGCGGTGGATCTGGTGTTCGTAGCGCCGGACGACCCTCTGGTGGGCGGACTGGTGGACGCGCTGCAGGCGGCGGGGCTGCGGGCTTTCGGCCCGGACCGAAAGGCGGCGGAACTGGAGGGCAGCAAGGCTTTCTCCAAGGATCTGATGAAAAAGTATGGGATTCCCACGGCGGCATATGAGACCTTTGATGATCCCGGGGAGGCGCTGCGCTATCTGGAAACGGCCAAGATGCCTATTGTATTGAAGGCGGACGGGCTGGCGCTGGGCAAGGGAGTGCTGATCTGCAACACTCTGGAGGAGGCCCGGGCAGGCGTAAAGGAAATCATGGAGGATAAGCATTTCGGCAATGCAGGCAACCGTATGGTGGTGGAAGAGTTCATGACGGGGCGGGAAGTTTCGGTGTTGTCTTTCGTGGACGGCAGGACCATAAAGCCCATGACTTCCGCCCAGGACCACAAGAGGGCCAAAGACGGAGACCAGGGGCTGAATACCGGCGGTATGGGCAATTTCTCCCCCAGTCCCTTCTACACGGAGGAGGTGGATGCGTTCTGCAGGGAGCATATCTACCAGCCCACGGTGGATGCCATGGCGGCGGAGGGAAGGCCTTTCAAGGGAGTGATCTTCTTTGGGCTGATGCTGACGCCCGAAGGTCCCAAAGTGCTGGAGTATAATGCCCGTTTCGGCGACCCGGAGGCACAGGTGGTATTGTGCCGGATGAAGAATGACATCATGGATGTGGTGGATGCCTGTATAGACGGCACGCTGGATCAGGTAGAACTGGAATTTGAGGACAATGCGGCGGTCTGCGTGGTGCTGGCTTCCGACGGGTACCCGGTGTCATATCAGAAAGGGTTCGAGATACACGGGCTGGAGAAGTTTGAGGGAAGAGAGGATTATTATTGCTTCCATGCCGGCAGCAAGCTGGACGGCCAGGGCCGGGTGGTGACAAACGGCGGCCGGGTGCTGGGAGTCACGGCAAAGGGGGCAACGCTGAAGGAAGCCAGGACAAAGGCCTATGAGGCTGTGGATTGGGTCGGCTTTGAAAATAAATATATGAGGCATGACATAGGTAAGGCGATAGAAGAGGTATAAATATCTTAGGCATGACTTGCGATATCCGAAGCATACGCATTACAGGCCGTGCCGTAAAAAGCATTGACGCGTATCGCAGGAGCGGCCTGGGGTATGCGGGAAAGAGGTAGACATGGATTTTTTTGATAATGATTTGTACCATGTGCCAAATACCTGCGCGGAATGTGGGGGCGAGTTGGTCTATAAGGGGGTCGGTGAATACCGCTGTGAGCAGTGCAAGGCTGTGGTATATGACGATTACGGGAAGGTGAGACTCTATGTGGAGCAGCATCCGGGAGCCACAATCGCCGACACGGAGGCGGCCACAGGGGTACCTCATAAAGTGATACGGCAGCTTCTGCGGGAGGAAAGACTGGAGGTTGCAACAGGCTCCCGCACGTTCCTGTCCTGCCGGTCCTGCGGCGTGCAGATACGCAGCGGAGAATTCTGTCCCCAATGCGCGGCAAAACAGCCGCCGAAGTCGGAGGATCCCAGGCGCAGGAACATGAAAAAGGACATGATGGGCGTTGGAATGAACGATTTCTCCGGCCAGGAGGGAGCCAAGAGATTTACCAGGGATAAACTTTAAAGCAGGGATACGCGGGACTCCAAATAGGAAAGGGTTGCATATGAGAGAGACAGCTAAGATACGGATGCAGTTAAAGGCCATGGTCATGGCGGTGGCGGCGATGGCGGTAATGGTGTTGGCCTTTGGATTGACAACCATTATCAGCCATGCGGAAGATGCGAAGGTGACGGCCAGTTCTGTGAAGATCCGTGCCGGTGCGGATACAGGCACCGAGATGATCGGAGGGGCGCTGAACGGCGAAATCCTGCCCATCACCGGGGAGACCACGGGGGCGGACGGCTATACCTGGTATCAGGTTACTTTCGAGGGCGGCACCAAAACCGGATATGTCCGTTCCGACCTGGTACAGAAAGTCGGCAGCGGAACCGGAACCGGTAATCAGATCACGCCTGATACGCCTGCCACTCCCAACACGCCCAACACGCCCACCAGCACACCCGCCACTGAGGTGACGGCGGTACAGCCGGTCAATGCCAAAGTCACAGGTGAGCAGGTACGGGTGCGTTCCAATGCTTCCACTTCAGGTACCATTGTGGAAACGGTACCGAGAGACACAATATTGACCGTGACGGGTACGGCCCAGGACAGCGAAGGCAAGAGTTGGTATCAGGTGAGTTTCACCGGGGCCGGCGGACAGGCTACAGGCTTTGTCAGGGAGGACTTCGTCACGTTGGAGGGAGAACTCCTGCCGCCGGCTACGAATCCTGTAGAGCCTGAAGCTCCTGAGGTGACAGACCCTGTTGAGCCGGAACCCACTCCGCCGCCGGAACAGAAAGACTATGATACGAAGAAATATGAGGATGGCTGGTATTTAATGGATTATACCGGCGAACAGGGGGTCAGATATCTGATCTCGGATTTGTATGAAAGTACGGCTAACTATAAGAAGCTGCGTGAAGAAGGCGATGCGCAGATGAAATCCATGAGGATCATCATGATTATTCTGGTGGTTGCCGTGATTCTGCTGGCATTGACTGCCACACTTCTGTTCTTTAAGATCAGAGACATGATGGATGCCGCCTATTTTGAGGAAGTGGAAAAGGAAACGGTGCGAAAGAGACAGGGACAGCGGAGCAGTGGAAAGGCAGATATGCCCACAGGGGGCACCGGCAGCCGTTCCGGAGGGAGCGGTCAGTCCCGTCCTGCGGGGAATGGCCAGAGTCGTTCTGGGGGAAGCAGCCAGGCCAGACCTTCGGGAGCAGGCCAGAGCCGTCCCGCAGGAAGCGGCCAGGCCAGACCTTCGGGCGCAGGCCAGAGCCGTCCGGCGGGAAGCGGTCAGGCCAGACCTTCGGGCGCAGGCCAGAGCCGTCCGGCGGGAAGCGGTCAGGCCAGACCTTCGGGCACAGGTCAGAGCCGTCCGGCGGGAAGCGGCCAGGCCAGACCTTCGGGAGCAGGTCAGAGCCGTCCGGCGGGAAGCGGCCAGGCCAGACCGGCCCAGCAGCCGGCAGGCCGTCAGCAGGAGAGGCCTGCAGCCAGGGAGAACCCATCCGGTCAGGCCCGGAACTTCCTGGCGGATGACGATGAATTTGATTTTGAATACCTGAACTGGGACGGCGAGGAAGAAAATTAAGGAATCGGCAAGGATGCGAAGGAGGAACCCATGAAAACGGGTTCCTCCGTGTTTTAATTAAATCCTTATTAAATTTCCTCCTCCACTTTGCAAAATGGGGCGGTTGTGATAAAATAAGTAGAACAATTCCACGAATGTAGAAAGGCGGCACGGCATATGGTGATAGAGGTGGATTTTAACAGTGACGAGGCACTGTATCTGCAGCTGCGCAATCAGATCATCCTGGGGATCGCCACCGCGCAGTTCCGGGAGGGAGACTCACTGCCCAGCGTTCGTCAACTGGCAGAACTTGTGGGAATCAACATGCATACGGTAAATAAGGCCTATACCGTGCTGAAGCAGGAGGGCTACGTGAAGGTGGACAGACGCAGAGGGGCCGTCATAGCCATCGATGTGGACAAGCTGCGTACCGTGGCGGAATTAAAAAAGGAACTCCGGGTAATATTGGCTAAAGGAAGCTGCAAGAATATTACCAGGGAAGAGATGCATGCATTGATTGACGAAATCTATGAGGATTATGGAGGACTGGAGTGATGCAGTCACATTTTACGGAAAAGGCAGAGGCCGCGCTGAAATATGCAGAGAGGTGCGCGCATACCCTGAAGCAGGGATATGTGGGGACGGAGCATGTGCTGGTGGGCCTGATTAAGGAGGGGACCGGGGTTGCCGCCAGGGTACTGACGGATAACGGCGTGTCCTTGGAGCAGGTGCTGGAAATGATTCGGGAACTGATCGCCTTTGAGAGCGGCACCGCCATAAAGGAGAGGGAGGGCTATTCTCCGCGGGCGGAGAAGATCCTGGAGGAGGCCCATGCCCAGGCGGGGCGGTTCGGCCAGTCCCGCACCGGCACCGAGCACATTCTGCTGGCTTTGATCAAGGAGGGGGAGAATGTGGCGGTACGCCTGCTGAACACCATGAATATCTCCACCCAGAAACTTTATGTGGATGTGCTGACCGCCATAGGGGCGGATCCCAATCTGTACAAAGAGGATTTGGGCAGAAGACAGGGGAAGGGGAGCAAGACCGGCACATTGGACCAGTACAGCAGGGATCTGACCGCTCTTGCCAGAGAGGGCAGGCTTGACCCAGTGATTGGCCGGGAGGACGAGATCCGCAGGGTGATCCAGATTTTGAGCCGCAGAACCAAGAATAACCCCTGCCTGATCGGCGAACCCGGAGTGGGCAAGACCGCGGTGGCGGAGGGCCTGGCCCTGCGCATCGTGGAGGGCCAGGTGCCCTTTACCGTGCGGGATAAGCGGGTGCTGACGCTGGATTTATCAGGCATGGTGGCAGGCAGCAAATACCGGGGAGAGTTTGAGGAACGGATCAAGAAGGTGATCCGGGAAGTGATTGCGGCGGGCAATGTGATCCTGTTCCTGGACGAGATGCATACCATCATCGGCGCGGGGGGCGCAGAAGGGGCCATAGACGCTTCCAATATCCTGAAGCCCTCTCTGGCCAGGGGGGAAATTCAGCTGATCGGCGCCACCACCATCTCCGAATATCGGAAATATGTGGAGAAGGACGCCGCCCTGGAGCGCAGATTCCAGCCGGTGAATGTGGAGGAACCCACCGAGGAGGAGGCCATCCGCATTCTGGAAGGGATAAAGGAAAAATATGAGAATCATCATCAGGTGCTCATCAGCAGGGAGGCAGTGGAGGCGGCGGTACGTCTGGCAAGCCGTTATATCAATGACAGGAATCTTCCGGACAAGGCCATAGACCTGATTGACGAAGCCGCCGCGGCTGCCCGTCTGCAGACAGCCAGCGTACCTTACCGACAGCAGGAACTGAAAAAACGTCTGCGGGAACTGGACGGAGAACTGGAAGCAGCTATCCGCCGGGAAGATTTCAAGGAGGCAGGAGAGGCAAAGCGGCGGCAGGACGAACTGCTGCAGAAGCTGGAGCGTATGAAGAAACGGGCCGGCAAGACCAGGGAGGAGGCCAGGCTGGAGATCGGGGAAGAAGAGATCGCCGCCGTGGTGTCCATGTGGACCCGGATTCCTCTGCAGAAGCTGGCGGAGAAGGAGAGCGAGCGTCTGCTGAAGCTGGAACAGCTTCTGCACAAGCGGGTAATTGGCCAGGAGGAGGCCGTCAAAGCGGTATCCAGGGCCATGCGCAGAGGCCGTGTGGGATTGAAGGATCCGTCCCGGCCCATAGGTTCCTTCCTGTTTCTGGGTCCCACCGGCGTGGGCAAGACGGAACTGAGCAAGGCGCTGGCAGAGGCCATGTTCGGTTCGGAGAATGCCATGATCCGGGTGGATATGTCGGAGTACATGGAGGGACACTCGGTGTCCAAGATGATAGGCTCTCCGCCCGGTTATGTGGGCTTTGACGAAGGGGGACAACTCAGTGAAAAGGTGCGCCGCAATCCCTATAGCGTGGTGTTGTTTGACGAGATAGAGAAGGCTCACCCGGATGTGTTCAACATCCTGCTGCAGGTATTGGACGACGGCCATATCACAGATTCCAAGGGCAGGAAGGTCAGCTTCAAGAATACCATTCTGATCATGACCTCCAACGCGGGAGCCCAGCGGATTGTGGATCCCAGAAACCTGGGCTTTGCCGCCGACAACAGTGCCGCCCGCAATTATGAAAAAATGAAAGCGGGAGTGATGGAGGAGGTAAAGCGGAATTTCAAGCCGGAGTTCATCAACCGTATTGACGATATCATTGTGTTCCACCAGCTTGACCATGGGAACATGAAAGAGATTATCCAGCTATTGTCCGCGGGCCTGTGCAGGCGCTGCCAGAGTCAGATGGAAATCCAGCTCTCCCTGACCGGGGCGTTGAAAGAACATCTGGTGGAGAAGTACGCTGACCAGAAGATGGGAGCCAGGCCCTTGAAGCGGGCTATACAGTCCGTGGTGGAGGACGCCCTGGCGGAAGAGATTCTCCGGGGCAATGTGCAGCCGGGGGACATTGTTTCCGCAGGCTATAAGCAGGATCAGGTGACCTTTACGGTAAAGAACCGATAAGCGGCTTGTGCGGGCGTGGAGAAAAAGATGGCACAGACGAAGAACAAGGCAGTGTTTTACTGCCAGAATTGCGGATATGAATCTACCAAGTGGATGGGGCAGTGTCCCGGATGCAGAGAGTGGAATACCTTTGTAGAGGAAGTGGTAAAAACATCTTCCCTCAAGAACCCAGGCAGGGGAGGGGGGGCGGGAAGAACTGCTCCCGCTGTGCTGGCGGACATTACAATTCAGGAGGAGGCGCGCCTGAGCACTCAGATCGGGGAATTGGATCGGGTGCTGGGGGGCGGCATCGTGCAGGGCTCCCTGACTCTGGTGGGCGGTGATCCCGGCATCGGCAAGTCCACCCTGCTGCTGCAGACCTGTTGGAAACTGGCGGAGAAGGGCCACAAGGTGCTCTATATTTCCGGGGAGGAGTCCCAGGTACAGATCAAGATGCGGGCGGATCGGATCGGCAGCTTTGCGGAAGGCATGCTGCTGCTGTGCGAGACCAATCTGGGCAGTATCAGGGAAGTGATTCAGCGGGAAATGCCCAAGGTGGTGATTATTGATTCCATCCAGACCATGTATAATGAGGAAGTTTCCGCAGCCCCGGGCAGTGTCTCCCAGGTCAGGGAGTCCACAGGGGTACTGCTGCAGCTTGCTAAGGGTATGAACATCTCCGTATTCATCGTGGGGCATGTGACCAAGGAGGGAACGGTGGCCGGCCCCAGGGTGTTGGAGCATATGGTGGATACGGTGCTGTACTTTGAAGGAGACAGACATGCCTCTTACCGGATTCTCCGGGGAGTCAAGAACCGTTTCGGCTCCACCAACGAGATCGGGGTGTTTGAGATGGGACAGGAGGGATTGGCGGAGGTACACAATCCCTCCGAATATATGCTGGAAGGCAGGCCGGAGGGAGCCAGCGGCTCGGTGGTGGCCTGCGCCATGGAGGGCACCCGGCCGCTGCTGTTGGAGATACAGGCTCTTTTGTGCCACAGCAATTTTGGAATTCCCCGGCGGCAGGCCACAGGTACGGATCTGAACCGGGTGAATCTGCTGATGGCGGTACTGGAAAAGCGCTGCGGTGTGCAGCTGTCCGGCTGCGATGCCTATGTGAATATCGCGGGGGGCATGAAGGTACAGGAGCCCGCCATGGATCTGGCCATTGTACTGGCGGCCCTGTCCAGCTTCAAAAACCGGGGGATCAGTCCCCGGCTGGTGGCATTTGGTGAGGTGGGGCTCTCGGGGGAGGTGCGCTCTGTGAGTATGGCTGCCCAGAGGGTGGCGGAGGCCCGGAAGCTGGGCTTTGACACCTGCATTCTCCCGGCGGTGTGCATGAAGGGGCTGCAGGGGGACGGCTCCATGAAACTGATAGGGGTGCGGAGCATTCAGGACGCAGTGAACGCATTGCTGTAGAGAAGTGGTTCCGCAGATAAAAAGAGACTTGGAAACATTGATTTCTCAATCCTTCCAAGTCCTTATCATCAGCAGGGGAAGAGGGAATCGAACCCCCGTTAACGGTTTTGGAGACCGCCGTACTACCGCTGTAAAGCCCTTGTTTCTGCGAGCTTCTAGGCATCGTCTTTTCAATTATTCACAATATCATTCACAATCAGTCCCTGAATCCCAGTGTGTCTTGCAAGCAACATTGTAACAAATCCCCGGTATCGCCGTCAACACAAAATTATCCGCCCAGGTCAACCTCGTGCCAGCGGTTGCGGGCAAGCCATTCTTCCAGCGCAACCTTGCTTACCTTCCACGCTCCTCCTATTTTTGTGGAAGGAAACCCTTTAGTCGCCATCAGTTTTCCGGCGTAGTTTGGACTCATTATCAACGCCTTGGCGAGTCCCTTTGTATCGTAGACCAGCGTCTCCCGCTCAGATCGCAGAGCCTTCACCTCGCCTTCCAGAATCTCCATCTTAACTAACAATGCTTTTGCCATTTCCTCGCTCATATTGCTTATCCTCTTTTCGCTTTTATCAGGGCTTTTGCCTGCTATCAAATGTCGTGCTGGCTCACCGATAGTCCCTCTCCTCTTCCTGTGGCAGTTTCCTCAGGTAGCTGCGCACATTGAAGTCGAGGCGCTCATACTCGTTCGGAAAGTCCCGCACCATAAACCCCTCGTTTTGCAGGGAAAACACCACGGCGTCCCCAGCCTCTGCAAAAGTGTCAGCACCGCTGCCAAGTGCGTCCAGCACGGCCTCTTCCACAAGATCTTTCAAGTATTCCCGGTCAATATACTAACACCAAATGCCGACAGCGGCGCAACGCTGTACGACGAAGGTGATAGGCTCGCAAGCTACGGAAAAATGCAAATTATGCGTGCCCCATCTGCTTATTATGAAATTTATATGGATAATGCACTATAGATACCAGAAAAAGATTTGCTGAATTTTACAGCCTTGTAATTTTTTTGAACACGCTCTAGACTTTTAACAGCTAATTAGGTATAATACTAGCTGATACTGTAGTAATGAAATGTTTCTCATTTTATCCATTGGAGCAAAGATAGATTTATGAAGATACGGTTTGAAAAGCTGGAAAAGAAATTTCTGAATCGAAGTACTTTTTGTGTTTTATCCGTATTGGGATTTTTATGGTTTATTGTCCCTCTGCTGTACATTGGAAAATATAATCACGGCGCAGCGGATGATTATTGGTTTGCGTTCCATGTACACTGTACATGGCTGAATACGCATAGCCTGCTGGAAGTAGTGAAAACAGCGTTCCAGGAAGTTGTGGAATTTTATAAAAACTGGCAGGGAACATATAGTTCAATTTTCTTTTTTTCTATTTCGCCTATGGCGTTTGGAGAACAGTACGCACATGCGGTGCCTTATCTGATGATTGGAATGACATGCATTTCCACTTTCGTTCTTATGTATGCAATATTGAAGAGATGGATGGGGCTGGACGGGCGTACCTGCATATCCGCAGTGGCGGCGGCATGCGTCATGCAGTGCGCGTTTATGTACACGCCTGCCTCTGGCCTGTATTGGTGGAATGGCGCCGTGCATTATGTGTTTATGCAGGGGTTTTTTAATCTGATGACAGGTTTTGCCTTGTTATGCTTTGCGGAAATAGAACGTAGCCATAGTAGGCGTATATGGCTGGGACTTGAATTAATCGTTTGTACAGGGATGGCTTTTGTGGCGGCCGGCGCAAATTTTTCAACGGCACTGTTGTGTGCGGAAGTTTTAGTGCTGCTGGGAATTATTGCAATAGCCCTGTGGAAAAAGAGGAGAAAAAAGGCTTATTTCTGGTTCGCGATTCCTTTTTTGTTTGGAGAAACTGGATTCCTGATTAATGTACTGGCTCCGGGCAATGCAGTAAGACAGGCAAATTTTCAGAAGGGAAGCGTTATAGGTACGATTGGAAAGAGCTTTGCCTATTCTTCCTCACAAATGATGGATTGGATAAATATATATGTGGTTGTTATACTGATTCTGCTGTTGCCGGTTTTTTTGAAAGCAGTGCAGGACAGTAGCTTTTCCTTTCGCTGTCCCCTGCTGGTAACAGCAGCGGCATATTGTCTATACGCATCTATGTTCGCACCGGGATTCTACGCCTTGGGGCAAGAGCCTTTGTCAAGAAATCAAAATGTATGTAAGATGTTTTTGCTGTTGGGGCTTGTGCTGCTGGAAGCGTATTGGAGCGGATGGCTGGTTCATAGAGTGAAAGCGGCTAAAGCAGTCATTCCCAGGCATGGGAAAAATGTAGTTGGATGGACCTTGATATTGCTGTGTGCGTTCACGGTAGGAATAATCAGCTTTATCAGGCTGGATGAAGTAAGCAAAAAGGCTATTTTTGTCAATTATGGAGCATACAGACTGATTGCGGACGGCGAGGGAAACCAATACTGGCATGAATATCTGCGGCGTCTGCAACTGTACAGGAGTGAAGAGAAAGTAGTCTATGTGCAGCCATATAGCAGCCACCCCTATCCTCTGTGGGTAAACAGCGATACGGAAATGTCGTATGACGACTCTGGTATGATTAGCGGTTTGGTAGCTCATTGGTATATGAAAGATGCGATTTATGAAGTTAAATAAAGCATAAGATGCCAAATACCTGTGTCTCTAGCACAGGTATTTATGCACAGTTCCTAAATCATAACTCAAAAAAATCTGAAATTTGTAAATGCCCGCCATACTCTCTGCACGGAACCTTGCGCGCCATCTCGCAAAAGTCGAGTCCTGACCCGAGCGGGCTCTCCGGGACGCAGCAGTTTTTGTACTTGAGTTACGAAACAACGCCTTCGACGAACTCCGTGCTGCGAAAAGTTCCTGGACGTCAGCCTCGAAGTCCTCCTGGCTCATCTTGTTGTAGAAGCCCCCATTAGCTAGTTGCTTTCGATTGAGAATCTTCTGCGTAAAAGGCCAAACTCGTCCGACAGCCAGTCGGACGCCGCTTGCTCGTTGCCCTCCGCCCACACTCTGCTGGAATCTCCAGCTTGTCCGGCAAACCAAGGCTCTCTTTGCCGTCCGTTTTCCACTTGATGTTCGTGTCAAACAATTTGAGTTCTTCCTTATTTTCTTTGCTATCTTCATGTTTGCTACAGCCATCAAATTCCGCTTTTTCACGTTCTACGCTTTCTGATATTTCCGAGCCTTAAAATTGTAAACGGTTTTCAAGCACTTCCGCATCCTCCTTTTCTACTTCATGCTTTTCCGGGAGTACGGAAAAGGCGATGTCATCCCACTTTTTTACCTGCATGAACCGTTTGTACATCTCTTCTGCGCTGAGGTCTTTGGCGGGATTGGAACCGTGAACATATCTATCGACATCGCCGCAAAGGACGGCATGACCAGGGAGGATGTGCTTGATGCTGTAAAGAAATCCTGCGAGGAGTACGTTCGAACAGAGGACGGCAAGCGTACCTACGACTGTAACTGTGGGGCGTTCAACTACGGCGACTTCGACGTTTATGTTCCGAATGAAATCTGCAAAAAGTACGGGATTGAGAAAGGGATGCATGTGAGCGAGATGATAGGGGGGGCTTGATTTCTTCGAGCACCTCGTTGACGAGTCCCAGATCCAGCGGGAGAGCGAGTCAGAGGAAGTACTGCAAAAAAGCGGATGCATTTTGCGGACAAGCAGTTCTATGCCGACGTTTTCAAGTATAAGATAAGGCCAAGGCAAAAAAGGCAGCGGTAAAAAACAATGTTTTCCCATTATCCATTCTGCCCGGAATTGGTAAGAAAAGGGGCATTTTACTCTTTTTTACTCATTTAGGGGGGACAAACTATACCGAGTTATGGTAAAATATACGAAGAAAAGGATTTGTGCAGTGCAATTTGTCAATGTAGCTTATTCATTAACAAGTGAATGGAGTCTTAAGGAAAATCACTTGACGATAGGGAGGCAAATTTAATGAACAATATGTCTATTTCGATGGGAAAAAGGCAGCTCGTTGATTCTATATGGAAAAGCGCCGGTATTGAAGGCTTGGGAACAACATTTCCCAATACTGAAAAAATCTTATCAAATATCCCCGTGCAGACAAAACGCGACGAAGTGCTCTTTGTTGTTAATATGAAACGGGCATGGTATTTTTTGTTTGACAATATTGATTATCCCAACAATCTTTCTTTTCTGAGGGAATTAAACAAAATATGTATGTCGGAATTATCATATGACGCTGGTCATATAAGAAGGGCTCCTGTTACCATAGGCGGAACTTCGTGGGTCCCGGAATATCCGCATGAAGGAATTATAGCGGATAAGCTTTCAGAAATAGAAAACATGGGTGATAAACTTGAAGCCGCACTGGAGGCATTCTGCTTTATTGTCAGAGCGCAGATGTTTCTTGACGGAAACAAAAGAGTTGCCCAGCTTATGTGCAACAAGATTATGATGGAGAATGATATAGGGATTTTTTCTGTGCCGTATGATGATATAGACTGTTTTAAGGAACTGCTCATTAAATTTTATGAAACAAATAATTCAAGCAAGATCAAGGCGTTTTTTAAAGAAAAATGCCTGCTGCTGAATCCGGAATATGTTCATAAAAGTCAACTGGAACAGGCGGATATGGCTCGCACTCTAAAAAGAAATAATACGCAGGACAATGCCATGGATGGTGGAAATGCCGAGTTTTCAGATGAAGATTTTTCTGGATTAGAAAAGTGACTTTGAATAGTGGCTACTGCAGTTCAGCTTTGCTGAACTGCGGGCCCCTTTTTATACATCTGAAAAACTCCGTGCTTTATGCTTGTTTTACGACGGTTGGCACTCGTCTTTTTGCCAAGTTCCATCACTCTACCTCTCCATCCCTTTCTCGCTTGTCTTTTCATCAATCTTTTTCGCAAGTAGGGACAAATCCAGCAGCCAGTTTTCCTTCGACGGTCTCCTCTTCTCGGGCGGGACGGTCTCCTGGTAGTATGCAGAGTTCTCTGCCTGTTGGACGGCATTTTAAATGGAGTGGCGACGCAATGTCCAGCGTGAATGTCCCTTCGGTGCCGGGCTGCACGCGATCTCAATCAGACGGGCCTCGGCACGTCCGTCAATCTTCCGTCTTGCGTTGTCGGAGTTCGGGCTCCTTTTGATGGAAGCGACAGAATCGACGCCGCCATCAGCATACAGCTTCACTGTATTTGTCACGGTTGCCATGCAGACTCCATTCGATCTGGCAGACTGCTGGTGCGTGAGCACATTTCCATGTGCCTCGTCAGGATCGATTAGTATCTGGCATCTACACTTTATGGTTTTTGATGTATTTTTCCTCCGAATGATGGCTTTTAATTTCATCAGTTCATCATCGGTCAACGAAATAGTATATATTTTAGGTCTCGCCATGTTGAACCACCGCCGTTTCTTTTAGTATACCACATGGCAAGATAAATAGCGACGGTTATTTAGCTAAAATTCAACGGTACATTACACTAGTTTTATGCTACGGACAGGAGATGATGAAGTGGTAAAATTAAAAGTCGGGAGAAATATATTTGATATAGACGAAAATGATTTGATTTTGGATAATGGAGCTTGCTATATGTTAGTCACTCATGAAATCATTAAGAATTATTCAAGTTATTCTCCTACAGTAAGTAAAAAATTATTTACTGATTTGAAGAAATGTGAATTGATATTTACAAGTGAAGGATTAAGACAAGCTGCAATTAAACGATATGGAAACTCTGTTGTGACATTTTGGGAATTTAATATTAAAAAGATGCAGAAAATGGGTTATTGATGGGCATCCCAGTTTTGTTTCCAGCTCCTCATGGAATTCGGATACTTCCCGCTCCATTTTTCTGTCACACGTTCCAGGGCATCCAGGGCCTTTTCTTCTGTTGGCGCCTGATAGATTGTATTCAGGTCAGCGCAGAAAGGCTTACGATCCTTGTCTGACACATACTTCATGGTGTTCCTGACCTGATGGACGATGCAGCGCTGGTACTCCGTCTTCGGGAATGCAGCAGCTATGGCCTCCTTCATCCCGGACAGGCCGTCCACGCAGAAGAACAGCACGTCCTGCACGCCGCGGTTCTTCAGGTCGTTCAGCATCCCCATCCAGAACTTGGAGTTCTCATTGGCGCCTACCGTGATGCTGAGTATCTCCTTATACCCTTCTGTGGTGACACCCAGCACTACATAGGCCGCACGGCTGAGTATCCGCCCGTATTCCCTGACCTTGTAAGGAGCCATTTTTATCCAAGACACAAGCCCTCTTCGCACTTTAGACGAGAGAGCCAATTTTGGTAATCTCGTCCCGGCAATATTCAGATATGATTTCCGTGTAGACCTGCTCTGTGATGGTCGTGGAGGAATGTCCGGCAAGCGCTGATACGACATTTCGGTCAGCCCCTTTTCGGATTAGATAGGAGATTCCTGCGTGGCGGAGACCGTGTACAGTCTTGTTCTTGCACTGCAATTTGTCGTATCCAAGCCCGCACAGCGTGCTGGCGAGACAGTCGTTGAGCACCTTGGCGCACAGGACTCTCCCGTCGTCACCAACGCACACGAAATCGCCCTCGGACTGCGGAGGGAAACGCCGCTTGTACTCCTTAATCGCCGCAATTGCCTCAGGTAAGAGCTGGATGTTTCGAACGCTGCGCCTGGATTTGGGCTTTCCTATGTACCACTCATAGCTGTCCTTGTTTCCTCGTTTCTTCCAGGATTTCGTGATACTTATGTATCCTTCTTTCAGATGCACGTCCTGCCACTTAAGCGCACGCAGTTCTCCGGCGCGTATAGACGTCCACAGCAAGAAAGCAATAAGCGGGCCCCGCTTCACCGAGCCCTTTTTTCCGGGAGCGTATTCTCTCATGCAGTATTTGTGTATGGCAGCCATCTCCTCGTCGTTCCAGACAGTGCTCAAGGGGACTACTTTGCCGCTGTCTGTGTCATCATCGTCCTCGACAACGCTTGTGCCGTCCTTTTTGATGTATCGGTCTCTGGTAAGAGCCGGAACGGTAAGCATCGGATTCAATTCGTGCGCTCGTATATACTTGTGAGAGAAGTACATGCTTAAAAGATCGTACACCTTTTTTCGGGAGGAAAAAGACAGGGGGGCGTTCAGCGCCTTTCCGTCCGAAGAGTGTTTTTTCAATTCGGATAAAAACTGGGTGATATCCCTGTCCCGTATCTGCTCCTCCTTCATTCTGCCCAGATAAGAACTTTTGACGTGTGTCTCAAAGGTAGAGAGGAGCCGGGTGAAAGCCGTGTCGCCGCAATTAGGATCGTTTCGCTTAATCAGCAGGAGCCAATTCTCCATATTGTCAGCCAGGAGTCCTCTGGTGGATAGATCCATCCGGGACTTTGTCTCAAAATTTTCCTCTTTCAGGCGCATGAGTCTCCTGCACTCGGTCTTGTCTTTACCGGTCACTGAGAGCCTGGCTTTCTCCCCGTTTTTTGCCGTGTATGTTCTATACCAGTTGACTTTCCCCGAGGGAAGAGTGCGCCATGTGCCGTCGCCGCTGCCCTTCTTTGCTTTTCCTTTTTCCATACTGTCCTCCGTTCACAATTTTGTTCACAAAACACTCGTTGAAATCTGGGCAATTTCGGTGTATAATTTTCACAGACATATGAAAAAAGAAAAATAAAAAGCCTTAAATGCTTTTAATAAAGCATTTAAGGCTCCAGCAGGGGAAGAGGGAATCGAACCCCCGTTAACGGTTTTGGAGACCGCCGCACTACCGCTGTACTATTCCCCTATGGAATCAGTGATTTACTGACGAAAGCTATTATAACACAACCCAAGTTATTTTCGCAAGTATATTTTTCGAATTTTTTATATAATTTATCACATTTTGATGAAAATGCGGCGGAGAGACGCAGAACAGGAGGCATATTATGACGCAGGAGATCAGGGAGTGGGCCATACGGCTGGCGGAGTGCGCAGGACAGGACCAGGAGCAGGCTCAGGCATTTGTGACGGGGCTGGAGAATTGCCGGGAGTTGCAGGAGGAATTTAGTTATTATTATGAGCATCAGGATTTCCTGTGCAAATATCGGGTGGCAGGGTATACGGTGGCGGATGTGCTGGTGTGGCAGGTGGATCATTTTAAGGCGTTTCTGGACAGGCCGGAAGAGATGAACCGTTACCGCCAGGACAGGCTGGTGTGGAGCGCGTTTCACACTCTGCTGGAGATGAGGGAACAACCGGAACGTTATCTGACGAAAATCCGGGAGGAAACCGGCACGGACTATGCAGGAAAGTATTGAGTACCTGCTGTTGTTTTTACAGATAAAGTGATGCAGCCGCTGGGGAAACAGCGGCTGCATCTGTGTAAAAGGGGAATTCTTCCGGAATTTTGGTAATTACCAATTCAGTCCCGCGACTGAACAGTTTCAGTATACAACAGGTTCAGAGGAATGTCCAGTGTTTTAAAAAAAAATTAAGAATTTGTCATCTTATGTCGGAAGTTGTCTCCTAAAATATTCCACTTCCTGCTCGATGGCTTCGGGCACGGGCGTCCCTTCGTTGCGCAGCTTTTGACAGAGTTTGTTCAGGTGACTGAGATGCTGCTGGCACTGTACGTCATGACGGCGCAGCAGTTCGCCGTACAGCGGGTTGCTCTGTACCTTCTGACGCACTTCGTAGGAGAAGGGGCAGTAGGTGAACAGAATCTGTCTGGCGATCTTGTTGAGGCGGGGCGATGCGGAACTCTCAAGCTGTATCCACAGCAGATAATCCCGGATAAACATTTCCTTGAAGCTGTTTTTCGCCCCCTGGAGGCTCTGCCGTATCCTTTCCTTGGCTTCCGGTGTCAATTCGTTGTTTTTCTTGTAGAACTGAATGTAATCGAAATATTCGCTGGTCAGGGAGCGCTCCGAGAGATCGTTCCAGCGTGCGCCCTGGACCCGCTTGCACATCTCCCAGCGATAGTCACCCACCAGACGTATGGTGGTGGTGTACAGATCCTCCATATGGAATACGGACAGCATCATACGGGAAGGGGTGGTGCGTTTTCTGCCCTCGATTTCCTGCCAGGTGACACCGCGGATGCCCGCATTGGGCATCAGGATGATATCCGGCAGACATTCCACATGAATGTTCTCCTTCTGGGCCACAGGGCTGTCCATGTTCAGTGTTTCCCGGTAGAAAGCGGAGTAATCAATGGAACGAATTTTGTCCAGTACGGTGCGGATGGCGGAAGGCGTCACATGGCAGGAGGACAGTTCTTTCAGCACATTGTCCGAGGTGAATACCGGGCAGAAGGTGGTGACACGCCCATAGGTAATCTTGTTCACCGTGGGGAACACATTGCGAAGTTCGAACTCCACCTTGCGCATGGGATTTTCCGTCAGATCCTGCAGTTCCTGCTCGGACAGCTTGCCGCTGACCTTCTGCTTGTGCAGATAGTCCACGTAGTCCTCGCCGAATTCGTTGCGGCTGGGCTGTTTCTTCCCTTCATAAATATTTTTCAGCCAGTCATAGAATGTATATACGCCATCGCCGGAAACGGCCTCGGAGCCGCTGGCGAGCTGATAGAGGAATACGCTGTCGGCAGTCCCGGCCAGTTCTTCGTCCACATATCCGAACAGGAGGAACATTTTGACAGGCAGGGGCACGGCATCGTCGGTCATACTCTTTTCCAGCACCTGGGAGTAAATGGCATAGAAGCCCTCAGTAAGCTGGCGGCGCAGGCGGCATGCCTGTTCGTCCGAGGAAGACTTGTCGGAGAGCCGCTTGTAGGCGTCCACATTCTGGCGGAAGGCGGATGCGGTCTCGATCTCGGCGCCGGCATATTCCAAAATGGAAGCCAGGGACCCGGCCAGCAGTTCGTGTACTTCCGCATGGGGGGTGTCGGCGGCCACGGGCTGTTTGGCACCCAGCCGGCTCACATTCTCCTTAAATCCCTGGAGGCGCGCCGCAAGCCTGGACTTATCCAGCGCCGCGTTGCTGGTGACGGTGGACACAAGCCCCTGGATGGCCGTATAGACATCCGTGGTGTCGGCGGAAGCCTGAGACATCTGGTAAAACAGGTTGGTATAGCAGGAGAATAAATCTTCCTCGTCCTGGTTGATATAATAATGTAATAACTGTTCCTGGTAGCGGAGCTGCTCTTCCAGAGACAGGTAAGTCTTGCGGAAGTCAAGACTGGCCTTGCGCAGGAAACCGGTGGCTACGGCGGATTCCCTGGCCACCGCCGCCGAAGGATTGGCGGTAAAAATCTGCAGCAGCGCCTGATAAAAATCAGTCAGCCACATATCAGGCGTCTCCATGCCCACATAGGTGGTCACCTGCTCGATATCAGCCAACTCCTTCGGGGGGAGGTGGTACTGGCCGCAGAGCGTCTGATAGGCGGCGAGATGTTCGTGCAGGCGGTTGTAGAGATTGCCGCAGGTCAGGGCAGATTCTTCGCAGTGATTCATAATGGTACACATCTGCCGGAAAGCGGAAATCACGGAGAGGCTGGCCAAATCGGGGTTTTTCTCGAACAGATCCTGCAGGGCCTCCGGATTGGGCAGCGGGTAATTCATGATATGTACGTCCTCCACGGTCTCATAGCCCAGAAAATGCACTTCCGAGCAGATTTCGCAGATGCCGATCATGTCGCCCTTTCCAATCAGGTATTCCCCGGTGGGGGAGTATACCCGCACGCTGCCGCTGGTGATGAGGTGGAGGGCCGTCAAAGGCTGTCCCACCTTGTAGATTGTCTTTTGTCTGGGTAGATCAATAAATGGCATAGTAAACAGGTTCCTTTCCCAAAGTACGATTTCCAATGCTGCAGGGTCTCTTCAACCCCAATTTATTATACCTTGATTCAATAAAATAGACAATATGGATTTTACCAAATCAACTCATTTTCCTGTTGACATATAAATTGTTCGGGTGTAAACTGTTCATGTTATAACAGTTTACATGTAAACATTATGCAGGGAGGGAATTATGGAGGAGGGGACATGTAGATTTCATATGGGACATCGGATCCGCAAGCTGGACAATATGCTGAAGCGGAACATGCAGCTTGCCCTCAGCGGTCTGGGGGTAGACGAGGTAACGGCCATGAACGGCTTTATCATTCAGTATCTGTACCATCATGCGGATCGGGCGGTCTACCAGAGGGATATTGAGAAGGAGTTCAAAATCGGCCGTTCCGCAGTGACCAATATCCTCACCCGCATGGAAGAAAACGGCTTTATCCACAGGGAGACCGACGGCAGTGATGCCCGGTTGAAACGCCTGACGCTGACGGCCAAGGGGGAGGAGCAGTGTCAACTGCTCCAGGATGCCATCGAATGGCTGAACTGCAGACAGCTGCAGGGGATATCCCAGGAGGAACAGGAGCGGTTTTTTGCCACGCTGGAGAAGATCGAGGGCAATGCGGGCAGGCTGGCCGCGCGCATCCTGGGAGGGGACGATTCCTGGACCGGTGAAATCCGAAGGAAGTAATTTTATAAAAAAACAGCATATCTCCGTACGATGCACTGATGCATGTGGGGACGCCAAAGCGGCCTCATATGCATCACCAGGAAGCTGCGTAGGGAGGGGATATGCGGAACTAAAATAAAAAAAACAGCATATCCCCGTACGACGCACTGATGCATATGGGGACGCTAAGGCGGCCTCATATGCATCACCAGGAAGCTGCGTAGGGAGGGGATATGCGGAACTAAAATAAGGAGGATTAGAAATGCTGAAAACTCTGGGAGCGCATATCCGGGGAGTGGTGAAGGAATCCATACTCACCCCGGTGTTTATGATCGGCGAGGTGGCCATGGAGATGGTCATTCCGCTGCTGATGGCCTCCATCATCAACGATGGGGTGGACGCGGGAAACATGGGGCACATTTATCTGATCGGGGGCCTGATGGTGCTGGCGGCTTTGGTGGGCCTTTCCTTCGGCATCGGAGGCGGCGTGTTCGGGGCCAAGGCTTCCACAGGCTTTGCCAGGAACCTGCGCAAGGCCATGTACGAGCGGATCCAGACCTTTGGATTTGCCAATATCGACAAATTCAGCACGGCGGGGCTGGTGACCCGGCTGACCACGGATGTGACCAACATCCAGAACGCGTATCAGATGCTGTTGCGCATGTGTATGCGTGCGCCGGTGAGTCTGGTCTGTGCCATGGTCATGTCCTTCTGGATCAGCCCCAGACTGGCCAGCATCTACCTGGTGGCGGTGCTGCTGCTGGGCTGTGTGCTGGGGATAATGGTCACCTGTGCCATGAAATACTTCAGCCAGGCTTTTCCCAAGTATGACGCCCTGAACGAGAGCGTACAGGAAAATGTGTCCGCGATCCGGGTAGTGAAGGCCTATGTGCGGGAGGACTACGAGAACGAGAAATTTAAGAAGGCCAGTGAGGGCATCTACAGGATCTTCTGTAAGGCGGAGGGCGTGGTGGCCTGGAACGGCCCGGTGATGACCCTCACCGTGTACAGCTGCATCATTCTGATCAGCTGGATCGGAGCCCGGCTGATCGTTCAGGGCAGCCTGGAGACGGGAGACCTGATGGCCCTGCTGACTTACTGCATGACCATCCTGATGAATCTGATGATGCTGTCCATGATTTTCGTCATGATGACCATGTCCGCCGCCAGCGCCCGAAGAATCTGTGAGGTGCTGACCGAGGAGCCCGATCTGGCCAATCCCCGGGAGCCTGTCACGGAAGTGGCGGACGGCAGTATCCGTTTTGAACATGTATCTTTCAGCTATAAGAAAGACGCGGATGCGCCGGTACTCAAGGATATCAATCTGGAGATCCGATCCGGCGAGACCATCGGCATCATCGGCGGCACCGGCAGCGCCAAGTCCAGTCTGGTGAATCTGATTAGCCGTCTCTATGATGTGACGGAGGGGCAGTTGCTGGTGGGCGGCGTGGACGTGCGGGCGTATGATATGGAGGCGCTGCGCAACCAGGTGGCCGTGGTGCTGCAGAACAATGTGCTGTTTTCGGGAACCATCCTGGAGAACCTCAGATGGGGAGATCTGGAAGCCACCCAGGAGGAATGTGTCCATGCCTGTAAGCTGGCCTGCGCCGATGAGTTTATCCAAAAGATGCCGGAGGGTTACAACACATATATTGAGCAGGGAGGAACCAATGTGTCCGGCGGTCAGAAGCAGAGGCTTTGTATTGCCAGGGCCTTGCTGAAAAAGCCCAGGATTCTGATTCTGGACGATTCCACCAGCGCGGTGGATACCGCCACGGACGCCCGGATCCGCCAGGCTTTTGCCCGGGAAATTCCCGGCACCACCAAACTGATCATTGCCCAGCGGGTATCCAGCGTGGAACATGCCGATCGAATCATCGTCATGCACGAGGGCGAAGTGGACGGTTTCGGAACCCATGAACAGCTGCTGGCCTCCAACGAGATCTACCGGGATGTCTATGAGTCCCAGACAGGCGGCAACGGCGACTTTGACGAGAAAGGAGGGATGTAATCATGGCAGAGGAGAGAGAGACCAAAGGGGGGCAGAGCCCCAATTATGGAAGAGGCCATGGCCATGGTCCCGGACACAGAGGCCCCGGAGGCCCCAGGCCCAAGATTGAGAATCCCGGCAGACTGCTTAAGCGGGTGCTGGGCTATACATTTAAGGACTATGCCCTCCACTGGATCGTGGTGGTGGTGTGTATTGTGACTACCGTACTGGCGACTTTGCAGGGAACTTTGTTCATGCGCACGCTGATTGATGACTATATCGTGCCTCTGCTGGGGGCACAGGATCCGGATTTCGGTCCGCTGGCGGGAGCCATCGGCAGGGTGGCCTGTTTTTACGGGCTGGGGGTGCTGGCGTCCTTCACCCAGTCCCGGATCATGATCTATGTGGCCCAGGGCACCATGAAAAATCTGCGGGATGATTTGTTCCGGAAGATGGAGGAACTTCCCATCCGATATTTTGATACCCATGCCCACGGAGATATCATGTCCATCTACACCAACGATATTGACACCATGCGGCAGATGATCAGTCAGAGCCTGCCCCAGCTGTTCAACAGTGCCATCAGTGTGGTGGCAACCCTGGTTTCCATGCTGGTGCTGGATATTCCCCTCACTCTGGTAACGCTGACCATGGTGGCGGTGATGATATTGGCGGCCAAAAAGGTGGGTTCCCTGTCCAGCCGGTTTTTCCTGTCCCAGCAGCGGGATCTGGGACAACTGAACGGCTGCATTGAGGAAACCATGACGGGCCAGAAGGTGGTTAAGGTTTTCTGCCACGAGGAGGAGAGTCTGAAGCAGTTCAACGAATTGAACGACAGATTGTGTGACAGCGCTTACAGGGCCAATAAGTTTGCCAACATCATGGGCCCCGTGAACGCACAGCTGGGGAATCTGAGTTATGTGGTGTGTGCGGTGGTCGGCGGCATGTTGGCCCTCACCGGGATCACCGGGCTGAGCCTGGGAGATCTGGCGGCGTTCCTGACCCTGAACAGGTCTTTCAGCATGCCGATCAACCAGATTACCATGCAGTTTAACAGCATTATTATGGCGCTGGCCGGCGCGGAAAGAATCTTCCGGCTGATGGACGAGGAACCGGAGGCGGATCAGGGCTATGTGGAACTGGTCAACGCCCGGCGGAATGACCTTCAGGAGATCCAGGAATCCCCGGAGCGCACCGGTCTCTGGGCCTGGAAGCATTACCATAAGGATTCGGATACCGTGACTTACACGGAACTGAAAGGGGATGTGGTGTTTGACCATGTGGATTTCGGGTACACAGACGAAAAGATGATTCTCCACGATATCGTGCTGTATGCCCAGCCGGGGCAGAAGATCGCTTTCGTGGGTTCCACCGGGGCGGGCAAGACCACCATCACCAATCTGATCAACCGGTTTTACAGCATTCAGGACGGCAAGATCCGTTATGACGGCATCAATATCAACAAGATCAAAAAAGACGATCTGCGTCGTTCTTTGGGGATCGTGCTGCAGGACACCCATCTGTTCACCGGCACGGTGATGGAGAATATTCGGTACGGAAAACTGGACGCCACGGATGAAGAGGTGATTTCCGCCGCCAAACTGGCCAATGCTCATGGCTTTATCCGCCGTCTGCCCGACGGTTACAATACCATGCTGCATGGCGACGGTGCCAATCTGAGCCAGGGACAGCGGCAGCTGCTGGCCATCGCCAGGGCGGCTATCGCCGATCCGCCGGTGCTGATTCTGGATGAGGCCACCAGTTCCATCGACACCCGCACCGAGCGCATTGTACAGGACGGTATGGATAAGCTGATGAAGGGCAGGACTTCCTTTGTGATTGCCCACCGGCTGTCCACAGTCCGCAATGCCGACTGCATCATGGTACTGGAACAGGGACGCATCATCGAGCGGGGAACCCATGAACAGCTTCTGACACAGAAGGGAAAATATTACCAGCTTTACACTGGTTTGCAGGCATAGTGCCGCCCGCCCCCGGAAGGTTTCAGGGGGCGGGGTTTTACTTTTCTCTTTCTTTTTTTACAGAAAACCCTTTGCTTTTTGGGGAAGGAATGGTATACTAAGACATATATAGCTTTTTGGAGGAGGTAAGCGGTATTGAATCAGGAATACATGCGCGATTTATCGAAACAGTACAAGGAGGCGCTGGAGCCTCTTCTGCGGTATCTGCCATGGCTTGAGTCCCATGCGGGCAAGCAGACCGGCTCATCCTACAACGGAAGAATGGACGGCAATAACACCATGTCTTTTCCGGTATATGACAGCACTCTGCTCAGCTTTGTCAAGGAGGCGGGGAAATCTTCCTTCATGGACAGGAATTACGCATATATATATTCCCGTAAACATTTAAGGACCCCCGAGGACGAGAGGAAGGCCATCAAGGCGGCCACCATCCGGGAATGGGACGTGCTCTGCGGCATTTTGTCGAAATATGTGCTGGGCGGGAACGCGAAAGCGATTCTGTGGACCCAGGCGGTACAGGAGAACATTTTTCTTCTGGTGGTGGAAAAGATGCAGGAGATTGTGGAGTACTGGGACAGGCGGCTGGAACGGGAAGAGGGGATCCGGGAGATTGCGGCCCGTATGGGCATGAAATAGCGCGGCGGCGCGGACATGACGGGAGCCGGGATGAGGCCTGCTTTCGGACATGCGGGGAGAGGGAATCAGGGAGAGGCAGATGGGAGAAAAATCGCTGCAGAAGAGGAAGTATATTTTGGAGACGGCCCGCAGGGTGTTCATGGAGAAAGGCTATAAGCGGGTAACCATGAAGGACATTGTGGAGGCCTGCGAAATCAGCCGGGGCGGCCTGTACCTCTATTTCAACAGCACTGCCGAGATTTTCCTGGAAGTGCTGAAACTGGAGAGCGAGGAGGCGGACGATGTGTTCTCGGACAGCATTACCGAGGACGCCACCGCGGCGGATATACTGGTTCTGTTTTTGAAGGAGCAGAAAAAGGAACTGCTCCGTAAGAAGGATACTCTGACCCAGGCTACCTATGAATTCTATTTTGAGAACGATCTGCCCAAGAAGGACAACATCCTGAAAAAGCAGTTTGACTCGGCGGTGAAGATTATGCAGAAGCTGATCGAGGCCGGTGTTGGCAACAGGGAATTTTACTGTGCGGACTGTGAGGGGACGGCCCGTAACATTATGTTCGTGCTGGAGGGCCTCAAGATCAATGCCCAGACCATCGGCATCACGGCGGAGGCCGTGGATCGGGAGTTTCAGTACATATTGACTGCCCTGGGAATGGAAGAAGATTAGTGAAGTGCTCCTGCCGGCGGCGGTGGGGGCATATTTTATGGAAACCGGCGCGTCCCCGGGGCCTGGTCCGGGGAGCGCTGGAGAGGGAAATGCATGATAGAGACAATCGCTTCGCTGGAACTGCCGGTGGGGGAGCATCTGGCCATCCGCAGGAACCGGCTCTGTTATAAGGAGGATATCAAGTCCCTGGGACGGGTGGCCATCGTGTCCGGTACCCATGGGGACGAATTGGAGGGACAGTATATCTGCTATGAAGTGGCCAGACGGATCAGCCGCAATCCGGAGAATCTGGCAGGGGTGGTGGACATCTACCCGGCGCTGAATCCTCTGGGAGTGGATCTGGCCAGCAAGGTGCTGCCCGTCACAGGGATGGATATGAATCGGATGTTTCCCGGCGACAGGGAGGGCAGCGCCATGGAGCGGATTGCGGCGGCGGTGGTGGACGACCTGATCGGAACGGATCTCTGCATTGATGTGCATTCCAGCGATATCTTTGTACAGGAGATTCCCCAAGTGCGGCTCAACGAGGAATTTGCCGGGCGGATGCTGCCTTTTGCCAAACTGATGAATGTGGATGTGATCTGGATGAACGCCACGGCCACGGTTCACGAGGCTACCCTGGCCCACTCCCTGAATATCATGGGGGTGCCCACCATGGTGGTGGAACTGGGGCAGGGCAACAGCATTCATATGACCTATGGCAATCAGGTGGTGGACGGGATCTTCAATGTGATGCATGAGATGGGGATCTGGACCGGTGAGGTGCGGCCCACTCAGCAGCCCGCCATCTCCAGCGACGGCAAGGTGGAGTTTATCCGCAGCGAGACCGACGGCATTTTCCTTCCCCGGAGCAAACACAATCATTTTGTGAACGTGGGGGAGCCCATCGGCGAGATTGTGGATCCCATGACGGGGCAGCTGAAGAGCCGGATCACGGCCGGCCGGGACGGCCTGCTGTTCACTCTGCGCAACTACCCGGTGGTCTATGAAGGGGACCTGCTGGCGCGGATCCTCACGGGCATCATGTGAGAAAGGCTTCTGTATGCATATTCATGATATTTACGCGGTACATTCCACCTATCGGGAGGATATGAAGATCCGGGGCTACACCTTCGGGCAGGGCGATAAATCCGCCTGTGTGGTGGGGGCGCTCCGGGGCAATGAAATCCAGCAGATGTATGTCTGCTCCCAATTGATCCGGGCCCTGAAGGAACTGGAGAATAACAACTGCATCTGCGCAGGCAAGCAGATTCAGGTAATCCCGGTAGTCAACAGTTATAGCGTCAATGTGGGGCGGCGTTTTTTCGGGGTGGACGGAGGGGATTTAAACCGTATTTTTCCCGGCAATTCCTACGGGGAGCAGGACCGGCGCATTGCCCATGCGCTGATGGAGGACATGGGCAGCTACACTTACGGCATCCAGTTTGCGTCCTTTTATATGGACGGGGAATTCATGCCCCATGTGCGGATGATGGAGACAGGTTACCAGAACGCATCCCTGGCAAACCTGTTCGGGCTGCCCTATGTGGTGATACATAAGCCGGCCCCCATTGACACCGGCACGCTGAACTATAACTGGCAGGACGCCGACACCGCCGCTTTTTCCCTGTTTACCAGGACCAACTGGGAGATAGACGAGCGCAGCGCCGGTCAGGCGGTGGCGGCAGTGCTGCGGTTTTTAAAGCGCATGGGTATAATCCGCTATGACAGTCACAGCGGCTACATCAGTCATGTGCTCTATGAACAGGACCTGTCCGATGTACATGCGGGCCGGGCCGGAATCTTCCGGGGACTGGTGCGCCCGGGCGACGATGTGCGCTACGGACGCCCGCTGGCGGAGATCATCGACCCTCAGGAGGGAACCGTGCGGGAAACCATTTCCGCTCCCACTGACGGCATTGTTTTCTTTGCCCACACCAAAGCGCTTATCAATCAGGGAGACATAGTCTACCGCCTGGTACACAGACTGCACGAGTAGTAATTTACCAATCAAATATTTGGAGGACGCATCATGGGAAATGTAAGACGTATCTATGTGGAAAAGAAAGCCCCCTACGCGGTGAAAGCCGGGGAGCTGAAAGGAGATCTGAGGAATTACCTGGGGCTTGACAGCGTGGAGGAAGTGAGACAGTTTATCCGCTATGATGTGGAGAACATCTCTGACCAGACCTTTGCCATCGCCTGCCGCACCGTATTTTCCGAGCCCCCTGTGGACGATTTGTATGAGGAGAATATTCAGGTACCGGAGAACGGTCATGTGTTTTCCGTGGAGTTTCTGCCCGGCCAGTTTGACCAGAGGGCGGATTCCGCGGTACAGTGCGTGCAGTTTCTGAAAGAGGACGAGCAGCCCATCATACGCACCGCCGTGACCTATATGATCATCGGGGATGTCACCCGGGAGGAGATGGACCGGATCAAGGCATACTGCATTAACCCGGTGGACTCCCGGGAGACGGGGATGGAAAAGCCCGAAACGCTGGCGGCGCAGTTCCAGGAGCCGGCGGATGTGGTTATTCTGGACGGTTTTGCCCATATGCCCGAGGACGAACTGAGAAAACTTTATGACTCCCTGGGACTGGCCATGACTTTCAAGGACTTTTTGCATATACAGAAGTATTTCTGTGATGATGAGAAGAGAGACCCCTCCATGACGGAGATCCGGGTGCTGGACACCTACTGGTCAGATCATTGCCGCCACACCACTTTTTCCACGGAACTGAAGGAGGTGGAGTTTGGGGAGGGCTACTACAGAGATCCCATCCAGGCCACCTATCAGAGCTATATGGACACCCGGGCGGAAATCTTCGCGGGCAGGAAAGATAAATTCGTCTGTCTGATGGATCTGGCCCTGATGGCCATGCGGAAGCTGAAAAAAGACGGAAAGCTGGACGATCTGGAGGAGTCCGACGAGATCAATGCCTGTTCCGTGGTTGTGCCCGTGGAGATGGAGTACGAGGATCATACGGAGACTCAGGAGTGGCTGGTATTTTTCAAAAATGAAACCCATAACCATCCCACGGAGATAGAGCCTTTCGGCGGCGCGGCCACCTGTCTGGGCGGCGCGATCCGGGATCCTCTCTCCGGCAGGGGTTATGTGTACCAGGCCATGCGGGTGACGGGAGCGGCGGACCCCACCGTGCCTGTGGCGGATACTCTCAAGGGCAAGCTGTCCCAGAAAAAGCTGGTGCGGGGCGCGGCCAGCGGTTATTCTTCCTATGGCAACCAGATCGGCCTGGCCACCGGCTTTGTGAAGGAGATCTATCATCCCGACTATGTGGCCAAGCGTATGGAGATCGGTGCGGTAATGGGAGCCGCTCCCCGGAAGAATGTGATCCGGGAGACCTCAGATCCCGGTGATATCATCATCCTGCTGGGCGGGCGTACCGGCCGGGACGGCTGCGGCGGTGCCACCGGTTCCTCCAAGGTGCATACGGAGCAGTCCATCGAGACCTGCGGCGCGGAAGTGCAAAAGGGCAATGCTCCTACGGAGCGCAAGATTCAGCGTCTGTTCCGCAGGGAGGAAGTGAGCAGGCTGATCAAGAAATGCAATGACTTCGGTGCAGGCGGTGTTTCCGTAGCCATTGGTGAACTGGCAGACGGTCTCAGGGTGGATCTGGACAAGGTGCCTAAAAAATATGCGGGTCTGGACGGTACGGAACTGGCTATCTCCGAGTCTCAGGAGCGCATGGCCGTGGTGGTGGACCCCGGGGATGTGGATGCTTTCCTGGGCTATGCGGCGGAGGAGAACCTGGAGGCTGTAGCGGTGGCCACCGTGACGGAAGAACCCCGTCTGGTGCTGAACTGGCGCGGAAAAGACATTGTCAATTTAAAGAGGGCTTTCCTGGATACCAACGGCGCTCATCAGGAGACCGAAGTAAAAGTGGAGATTCCGGATGAGAAAGAGAATTATTTTAAGCGTTATGCCCTGGAAAAGGTGGGAGAGCAGGCGGAAACCGGCGATATCAGGGGCGCCTGGCTGACCCTGTTGGGCGATTTGAATGTGTGTTCCCAGAAGGGGCTGGTGGAGATGTTCGATTCTTCCATCGGCGCCGCCAGTGTGCTGATGCCCTACGGCGGGCAATATCAGCTCACCGAAACCCAGGCCATGGTGGCCAAGCTGCCTGTGCTGAAAGGCAGGACTGATACCGTGACCATGATGAGTTATGGCTTTGACCCGTATCTGTCCTCCTGGAGCCCTTACCATGGAGCCATCTATGCCGTGGTGGAGTCCATGGCCAAGATCGTGGCAAACGGCGGCGACTACAGCAAAATCCGATTCACTTTCCAGGAGTATTTCCGCAGGATGACGGAGGACCCGGCCCGCTGGAGTCAGCCTTTCGCGGCGCTGCTGGGTGCGTATGACGCCCAGATCGGCTTCGGCCTGCCTTCCATCGGCGGCAAGGACAGTATGTCCGGCACTTTCAACGATATTGACGTGCCTCCCACACTGGTATCTTTCGCCGTGGACATTGCCAAATACGGGGACATTGTGACGCCGGAGTTAAAGACGCCCGGCAATAAGCTGGTGCGATTTGCCATAGAGAAGGATGATTTTGACATTCCCATGTATGAGGCGGTGATGGACTTGTACGATGCCGTGCACCGGCTGATGCAGGAGAAGGCCATTGTCTCGGCTTATGCGCTGGATGCCAAAGGCGCGGCGGCGGCCCTGGCCAAGATGGCCTTTGGCAACAGACTGGGAGTGACGGTGGAAGCGGATGTGGACGCCCGGGAACTTTTCTGCAACGGCCTGGGGGATCTGCTGGTGGAAATGCCTGAAGAAAAACTGGCGCTGCTCAAGGAGAGAGATCTTGCTTACAGGGTGGTGGGAACCGTGACCGCCGAACCCGTTCTGCGGGCGGGCCAGACCCAGATTGCGCTGGAGGAGGCATTAAATGCCTGGACCACCAGGCTGGAGAAGGTATTCCCCACCAGGGCAGCTGCGGGGAAGGAGCCGGTGGAGAGCAGGGAATACAGGACGGAGCAGATCTATGTGTGCAGACATAAAGTAGCCAGACCCACCGTGTTTATCCCCGTATTCCCGGGAACCAACTGTGAGTATGACAGCGCCAAAGCCTTTGAGCGGGCGGGCGCGGATGTGGTAACCAGGGTATTTAGAAACCAGAGCGCCTCCGATATCAGAGAGTCCGTGGAAGTCTTTGAGCAGGCCATCGGCCAGGCTCAGATCATCATGTTCCCCGGCGGCTTTTCCGCAGGTGATGAACCGGACGGCAGCGCCAAATTCTTTGCCACCGCATTCCAGAATGCCAGGCTGAAGGAGGCGGTGACGAAGCTGCTGGAGGAGAGGGACGGCTTGGCGCTGGGGATCTGCAACGGCTTCCAGGCACTGATCAAGCTGGGGCTGGTTCCCTACGGCCAGATTCTGGGCCAGAAGGAGGACTCTCCCACGCTGACATTCAACACCATCAACAGACATATCTCCAAGATGGTGTATACCAGGGTGGTGACCAATAAGTCTCCCTGGCTGCAGGGGGCGGAGCTGGGAGCAACCTACTGCAATCCCGCGTCCCATGGGGAAGGCCGTTTTGTGGCGCCCAGGGAGTGGATTGACAGGCTTTTTGCCAACGGACAGGTGGCTACCCAATACGCAGACCCCCAGGGCAATGTGTCCATGGACGAGGAGTACAATATCAACGGTTCTTATGCCGCCATCGAGGGCATCACTTCTCCGGACGGCAGGGTGCTGGGCAAGATGGCCCACTCCGAGAGAAGGGATACCGCCGTGGCCATGAATATTTATGGGGAACAGGATCTGAAGATTTTTGAGAGCGGCGTGAGATACTTCCTCTGATCGGGCGCTGATCGGGGAAAACCCGTTAAAAGGTCCGGCGGTAAGGCCGTATGCAGATTATAAACAGAGATTAGAGAGAGGAGAGGCTTCAAAAGGAGAGTTTTTGAAGTCCTTCTCTCTTTTTATCTGGGATATTATGCTCATGTACGGTAAAGGAGCAAGAAACCGAAAACAAGAGATAGATCGCCAGCACATGGAAAAGCTAAAGTGCATCTTTCCTACGTCCTGCAAACAGAGTTACCCACAATTCCATAAAACATAAATTTTATTGACATTTGCATAAGACTGTAGTAGTCTATATAACAAGGACTACTACAGTCTTATTTGAAAGGAGTGTATATTGCATGGATAAAGAAACTGTAAAACTTTTTGATTCCGAATTAAAAGTTATGGACGTTCTTTGGAAAGAGGGTGATGTACCGGCAAAGCATGTTGCAGATGTTCTTACAAAAGAATTGGGCTGGAATAAAAACACTACATATACGCTTATTAAGCGTTGTATAAAAAAGGGTGCTATTGAGCGTTCCGAACCTAATTTCATGTGCCATGCCCTTATTCCTAAAGAAGAAGTACAGGAAGCAGAAACAAATGAGCTAATCAATAAAATCTATGACGGCTCTGCTGATAAACTATTTGCGGCTCTCTTAGACAGAAAGAAACTTACTGCTGAACAGATTGAAAAGTTAAAGCAGATTGTTCGGGATTTGGAGTGAGGTGATGTGTATGAGTTTATTGCAAATGAGTATTTACGGCGCAGTCCTCATTTTGGCAGTTGTTGTTATACGGGCGGTTGCAATCAACAGATTGCCTAAAAAAATATTTCTGGTTTTGTGGGGGCTTGTTCTTTTAAGATTATTGATACCGTTTTCTATTCCGTCTGTATTCAGTGTGTATTCCTTAATCGGACAGAATACGGCGGTCAATCATTTAGAACAAACTACTATAAATGATTTTGCTCCAATCATACAAGGAGAGCCGCTTGAATTAACGGGGGAAATATCAAATATGCCTGCAATTCATGTTTCCCCGTGGTTTGTTATCTGGTTTGTGGGAATGATACTTTGCGCAATGTTTTTTGCTATATCCTATTTGCGCTGCTACTTTGAATTTTCAACGTCGCTACCCGTCCAAAATGATTTTGTAAAAAAATGGATGGAAGAGCATAAACGAATGCGTTCTATTTCCATAAGACAAAGCGACAGGATTTCTGCCCCATTGACTTATGGAATTATGAAGCCGATTATCTTAATGCCACAAACAACAGATTGGACGAACACCAAACAACTGCAATATATATTCTTACATGAATATGTGCATATTTGTCACTTTGATACCATAACAAAATTGATTTCCACATTTGCCCTTTGCGTCCACTGGTTTAATCCGTTGGTATGGATAATGTACGTTCTTTATAACAGAGATATTGAACTTGCTTGTGACGAAAGTGTTGTACGGTTGTTTGGGGAAACGTCAAAAAAGGACTATTCGTTAATGCTTATCGGCATGGAAGCAAAGAAAAGTGGTTTACTGCCTTTTTGTAACAATTTCAGTAAAAATGCGATTGAAGAAAGGATAACAGCTATTATGAAAATCAAAAAAGCTACAACAGGTTTGATAATCGGCAGTGTGGTACTGGTACTTGTAACGATTGTATTGTTTGTAACTTCTACCCAAAAGGAAAAAATGGTATTTGCTTGCGGTAGATTATTTGTAACCACAAATCAAGATGTTTCTGAAATGGTTTTACGGGAAGCAGAAGTTTCAGAGTATGATTCGCCTTATATTGGCATAATTGAATCTACCGTCAGCAGAGCGAAAGAACCAGACATGGAGCTTCAATCAAACTTTGGGAGTATTGGTTCCGAAATAGTATTTAGCGGTAATGGCATTGCTGTTAATCTAAATGGAACATGGATACAATTTGCTCCACAAGACCTTGTTAATTCGTCACAAAGTAGTATTACGCAATCGAACAAGACTGTATATAACAATACAGAGAGTGGGGAGGAGATCGCAGCGTTTATAAAGAATGTTTCAGATGATAGCATTTCAGTTGATATTATAGAATACATCGAAGATACTGACACAGAAAGAATGAAAGAACTGAAATTGACAGAAGAGGATATGCTGGACGGTTACTATTTTTTTAACGCAGACGAAGAAGTAACTACATGGAAATGCAATGAAGAAACAGTTTATACATTTATCGACTGGGGAGGAGATTTTACGGACGGGGAATTTCCAGTAGAGTATACTACAACGGATATGGAAGAATTTCAAAGGTACATAGAAACTTATGATAATGGAGAACCTGGAATGCCATTTTTCTTTATAATTGACAATGGATATATCAAGCAGATTATTGAGAAGCCTTTTGCATAATGAATTGATAAAAGTAACTGTAAACCATGTACCGCCCCATGTGGCCATTTTTGGCATTTTCAAAAATCGCCAGTATTATGTCGTGCAAAAGGGATAGAAAAGAAATTTTCACAAATTTCCGCAAATCACCGTCATTTTTGTCTTTTGCGGTTTTGTAGGAAGTAGGGGGAGAAATATGGCCGTTACTTTGGCAAAATCCCCGCTTGTGGCACTAAAGGTATTGAGGAAAGCCCACACAGAGGAAGCCGCCACTTTCTTAGAGCAAGATTCTACCACAGCAGGGCAGGGAACGGCAAAATTTTTACACTTTTTTACTTCTTTATCTCACATGAGCAAAGTCTGACGGAATATTGGAGCAGGTAATAGATTGAGGATAGCGCGAAATGGTAAAATGGCAATTGATACAATAATGTAAGAAATCAGTTGACTAAAATTGGAAATTAATCTATAATTACAGTATCACTACTGTGCAGAGTGGTTTTGAGGGATATGCAAACAAGACGGGATATAATGGTCAATGCATATTTTAGAAGAGTTGTCGTGGTTGAATGGGATCAAATACAAAAGGAGGCAAGTATGAGTAGACTGAAAAAAGTAATGGGACTTATGCTGGCGGGCACATTGTCTTTGGGGATTGCGGTGTCGGCTTATGCGGCGGAATCTGCGACAGGAGTGCCGGAGCATGTACATGCATTCAGTGTTGTAAGCTACACCTGCTACAATTCTTATGGTACGGGTCAGGAACACCAATATGTTAGTGGCTATAAAGTGGATCCGAATACAGGGAAAACCACACCGATATATTCAACCTGTGCTTTGGTGGCATATTTTTACAAGGGAGTGTGGGAATGTGCATGTGGGGCCACAGATGGTTATGACTATAAAACGGAGACGCGACACTCAAAGTGCGGAAAATAAATTTTTTTGTAGTGAGAGGAATTTACGGATATGTTTTTATTAAAGAAATATTCAATGTTGACAGCCATAGTTTCTCTTATCTGCATTCTGTTGGCAGGCTGCGGGAAATCCCCGCAGCCTGTGCAGGAATCATCCTTCCAGAATTCCGTCGCAACTGGCGATGACACTCCTGGCCAGGAGGAGAAGCTGTCCTACACAATATCGGAGATCGGTCTGCCGTCTTCAGAGGCAGAATTGACAGCGGATATCCTAAAGGGTGACAACTGGGTGGCTAGGGAAATGGAAACCCGTTTCTGGGGCGGGACTTTGTACCGCTTTTCAAATCTCTTTGAGATGGTGGAGGAGAAGAACATTCACATGGGAGCCTGTATGCAGAGACTGGCGCCCCCTTATGACCACTGGGAGACCCAGGGGATATTTTACTTGGAAGAAGAGAACAGCGACCTGTGGGTGGAGGCGCTGGCTGGTGTGGCAGGGGAGGACATGCTGTTGGAGATGCGCTCCCTGGCAGATGAAAAACGGTATCTTGCGCGCCTTGAATGGGGAGGCGGCGTGGAAACTCTGCTGGAGATGCCGGAGGGACTGAGCGGCGGTTTCTGGTATCAGGAGGATGAGAAGTACCGGGCTGTCTCCAGCGGAGGAAGGAAGCTGACGACATTTGACCAGACGGGACAACAGCAGACCAGCCAGAACCTGACAGGAAAGGTGACTGGCTTTCTGGAGGCTCCCCAGGGCGGAGCGTTGACCTGGTATGGCTTTGATCAGGAAGAACTGGTGCTGTGGGATCGGCCTGGAGGCCAGGTACAGGCCAGGATCACCGGGCAGATCAGCCAGTATGCGGACTTTGGGATCGGGTACGCAGCTTCGGGCGAATTGGTTCTGGCAGATACGGGACATGTATGGATCTATGACGGGCAAGAGACCAGGGAGGCTTTTTCCTTTTTGGAGAAGGACTATGCATTGGAAAAACTCATTGGATTAGGCGCTGGGGAGGATGGGGCCTTCCTGCTCCTGGCAGAACTGGAAGGCAGGCTTTGCCTTTTGGAGGCTAAAGCCGTCCCGGCGGCAGACATGGTGGAGAAGCAGGAGGTATTTATTGTACTGAACAATTCTTCTCCCGCAATGCAGAAGCTGGCTGCCAGATATAACCGGGAGAGCGTGACGTATCATGTAACTGTCACTGCGGCGGGAGACGCCGGGGATCCTGAAGAGTACCGCAGGCGCATTCAGATGGAAATGGCGGCGGGCGGCGGACCGGATCTTTTGGGTGACTGGACAGTGAACATCCGGGAATGCATAGCCCAGGGCTATCTGGCTCCGCTGGAGGAGGCAGTGGGGGATATGAGCCCTTTTCTGGAGACGGCTTTTATGACAGCAGGGGCAGAGGGAAGGCTGTATGGAGCCCCCTATGAGTGCTATCCCTATTTCCTGGCGGTTTCCTCCCAACTGGCAGACGCCTCCTCGTGGACGCTGGAGGAGATGTATGAGGCGGTGGGAAATTCCCCGGCCCAGGTACTGGAGATGGGTATGGACAGCGTGGGGATCGTCATGGCCTATGGCCTGCATGATGAGGAAAACAAAACCTTTATCGACTGGGAAAAGGGAGAGAGCCATCTGATGGAGGAACCTTTTCTGGAATTGATGGCTTTTGCGAAAGAGTATGGGGACAGGGAGGAGTATCCCCGCTCGGAGACCGGGGAGCGTCTGGCGGAAGGGCAGATTGCCGGCGTGCAGATCGTACTTTCCGTACCGGCGCAGCTTAACAAGGCCAGGAGCTGCTTTAACGGGGAGGCATCCTGCATCGGTTATCCCCGGGAGAGGGGCAGAGGGATTTATATGGAGGCGGTGCGGCTCTATCTGAACAAAAACGCAGAAAACAGGGAGGGCGCATTGGATTTCCTGCGCTATCTCCTCTCCGAGGAGGGACAACGCCAGTATATGGAGTACGGTTCCGATACAAATCAGGGCTGCTGGATGAACCTGCCGGTGCGGCGCAGCCTGCTGCAGGAATGTCTGGACAGATATCAGCAGAGTGTGAAGGAACCGCCGGCTCAGAGCCATGACGACAGGGGGATCTACTGGGAGTGGGAAAAGCTGGACTCGGAACAGGAGGCATTGTTCTGGGAGATTCTGGACCAGGCCGTTCCCGCTGTGTTCCGGTCCGATGAGATCTGGAGTATGGTGGATGAGGAATTGCAGCCCTATTTCAACGGCGCGCGCAGCGCGGAGGATGCGGCACAAGCGCTTCACAGCAGGGTGCAGCTATATTTGGATGAACGGAAATAAGCAGAAGAGGCTTTGCCGCAGGGCAGGGCCTTTTTGCGTGGCGGGATATTTTTATTTTGCGGGGCGTTCAGGGAAATTTCTCTTGTACTAATGGTGGGGGTATGCTAGAGTAAAAATAGATTGACTAATATGGACCAGGAGGGAAAAAAGATGATATTAGGAGCATTGGAGGCGGGCGGCACCAAAATGGTGTGTGCCATCGGCAATGAGCAGGGAGAAATATCGGAGCGGATTTCCATTCCCACGGTGAGCCCGGAAGAGACCATGCCGCAGATGATCGCTTTCTTCAGGGAACACCATATAGAGGCCCTGGGAGTGGGGTGTTTTGGCCCCATCAATCCGGTGAAAGGTACTGCCACCTATGGTTATATTACCTCCACCCCCAAGCTGGCCTGGCAGGAATACAACATAGTGGGCGTTTTTGAGGAGGCTCTGGGCTGTCCTGTGGGCTTTGATACGGATGTGAATGCCGCCATGCTGGGGGAAGCCACCTTCGGAATTGCCAAGGGGCTGGACAGTTGTATCTATATGACCATCGGCACCGGGGTGGGGGTGGGGGTCTATATCAACGGCGGGCTGCTTCACGGCATGATGCACCCGGAGGCGGGACATATCCTTTTGCAGCGGCATCCCTCGGATTCCTATGCGGGAAAATGTCCCTTTCATGGAAACTGTCTGGAAGGGCTGGCGGCGGGGCCTGCCATAGAGGAACGTTGGGGAGCCAAAGGGATTGAGTTAAAAGACCGGCGGGAGGTATGGGAACTGGAAGCCTATTATATCGCCCAGGCCTGCGTCAACTTCACTTTGGTCTATTCTCCCAGGAGAATCATTCTGGGCGGCGGCGTTATGCACCAGGAGCAGCTTTTCCCTCTGGTTCGGCAGCAGTATGAGGAGTTAATGGCGGGCTATGTGGTCACGCCGGAACTGGAGAATTTGAATCGCTATATCGTGCCCTGCAGCCTGGGAGATAATCAGGGTGTTATGGGATGTCTGGAACTGGCGCTGGAGGCGGTGGGAGAACGGCTTCTGGCCAAGGGGATCCAGACAGGAAAGTTGTTTGATTTGTAACCGTTTGGAATATTTACTGTCAATCAGGGTGAACGCATCTATGCGTTAAACCGCGCGCGGGGCAGAGGCGCTCCGAACGGCGGCGTCTGCGGATCATGAGAGGAATCACGGAGGATGATGGAGGACAGCAAGATTATAGATCTGTATTTTGAGCGCTCGGAGGAGGCCATCACCCGGACCGCCGAGAAATATGGCCGTCTGTGCCGCAGTATTGCTCTGCGTATTGTGGGAAGTTACGAGGATGCCCAGGAGTGTGAAAACGACACTTATGTGGCGGTGTGGAACTCCATACCTCCCACCAGACCCAATATTTTTTCCGCTTTCCTCAGTAGAATCAGCCGGAATATTGCGCTGAACCGCTATGAGTACAATCGGGCGGGCAAGCGCAACAGTCAGTTTGATCTGGTGCTGGAGGAATTGGAGGAATGTCTGGCCTCGCCCTGTTCCGTGGAAGATTCTTACATTGCCGGGGAAATTGCAGGAATGATAAACGAATTTCTGGAAAAACTGAAGGCAGAGACAAGGGTCATATTTGTGCGCAGGTACTATTATGCGGATTCCGTCAAAGAGATTGCGCAGAGGCTGGGCGTGGGCGAGAGTAAGGTCAAGACCACCCTGTTCCGGGTCAGGCAGGAACTGAGAGCATATCTGGAAACCCAGGGCGTGCAGCTGTGATCAGGGGAGTCGCGGAACTGAAAATCAGAAAGGGACAGTAAATATGGGTAGAATCAGCAGAGAAGATCTGTTCCGGGAGATCGGGGAGATCGATGAGACATATGTGGAAGAAGCGCGGCGGGCCGGGCGATCCCGCAGGGTAAAGCCCTGGGTGGGCGGCACCCTGGCGGTGGCGGCCAGTCTGGTGTTCTGCGTGGGGCTGGGCTATGCGGCTCTGCAGCTTATGCCCCGCATGGGAAGCACAGGAAGCGATACAGAGGGCGCCCCCAGCGCAAATGGAGCAGCCATGGAGGCGGCGCTTACGGAAGGGGAAGCAGAGCAAATGTCCCTGGAGACGGTTCCCGAGGAGACGCCGCCGGATCAGGGGGTCGCATATGATGGGAGTATGGAAAGCGGCATAGATACGGAGCAGACTGCGGGCAGCCCGGTCCGGGAGGACAGGGGGGAGGGGGCGATGGAGGAGTCGCCCCTGCTGACGGATTTGCAGGTAGAGAAAGAGAATCTGACCCAATCAGAGAGCGTAAGGGAACTGACATGGGAGGAGGCCCGGGCCGACGCGGTCTTTGGACGCTATGTGGATGTGCCGGTGCCGGAGGGATATGGTTATACCTGCGGAAGTCTTTCTCCGTCAGCCCTGCGTGTCACCTGGAATAAGGGGATGGAGGAGATTGCCATAGTCTGCAGGCAGGCGGATGAGAGTGTCAGCGACTGGCTGGTGGATGTGGAGAAGCCGGAGGAATATGACATGGGGCTGTATACCATTCCCTGGAGCGAAAGCGTGCCTCAGGAATTGTATATATTATTGACCAACGCCACCTTCAGCCCGGACCAGATCACTCCTGAGATCGTGGCCGCCAGAACCTGGCAGGCATCGGAGGAAGGAGACGCTTCGGGCAGGCGCAGCAGCATCAATATCCTGTACAGGGACAATGTGCTGGTGGAAATCAGCAGCAAAGGGCCCTCGGAGGAGGAGATCTATGCTCTGATAAATCTGGAAAATTAGACATGGGGAGAGGAATATTCTGAATTTTATCAAATGCCTATTTTCCTATTTACGAAGTCAGCCTTTTTCGCTATAATAGAAAAAATGATTTGAGGCGGAGGGGAAGAATGAGAGTTGCGTACACGGGCAGACAGATGAATATGCCGGCAAAAATGTGCAGGGCTTTCTATTCCCTTTTTTCTATCAGTGCTTCGATCACATATATTGACAGAATAAGCCAGTAGTTTTATACTGGCTTTTCTTATGGCTTTTGCGTGCCAAGAACAACGGATCTTCAATGGGAGGATGAATATGAGTAAAAGAACGGACATCAAAAAAGTACTGATTATCGGATCGGGCCCCATCATCATCGGCCAGGCCTGCGAGTTTGACTATTCCGGCACCCAGGCCTGCAAGGCGCTGCGGCAGCTTGGATACCAGATTGTGCTGGTGAATTCCAACCCGGCCACGATTATGACCGACCCGGGGATCGCGGATGTGACTTATATTGAGCCCCTGAATGTGAAACGGCTGGAGCAGATCATTGCCAAGGAGCGGCCGGACGCAATTCTTCCCAACCTGGGCGGGCAGTCCGGTTTAAACCTCTGCTCCGAACTGGCAAGCGCGGGCGTGCTGGACAAGTACAATGTGAAAGTGATCGGTGTGCAGGTGGACGCCATCGAACGGGGAGAGGACCGCGTAGAATTTAAAAAGACCATGAACAAGCTGGGGATCGAGATGGCCCGCAGTGAGGTGGCCTACTCTGTGGAGGAGGCACTGGCCATTGCCGACAGACTGGGCTATCCGGTGGTACTGCGCCCGGCCTATACCATGGGCGGCGCAGGCGGCGGTCTGGTGTACAATGTGGAGGAACTGCGGACAGTCTGCTCCCGGGGCCTGCAGGCTTCCCTGGTGGGACAGGTGCTGGTGGAGGAATCCATTCTGGGCTGGGAAGAGTTGGAACTGGAAGTGGTGCGGGACGCCAGAGGCAATATGATCACCGTCTGCTTTATCGAGAACATTGATCCTCTGGGGGTACATACCGGAGACTCTTTCTGCTCTGCCCCCATGCTGACCATTTCCCCGGAATTGCAGGCCCGGCTTCAGGAGCAGGCCTACAAGATTGTGAACGAGGTGGAGGTAATCGGCGGCACCAATGTGCAGTTTGCCCATGATCCCGTCAGCGACCGTATCGTGGTTATCGAGATCAATCCCAGGACTTCCCGCTCTTCGGCTTTGGCCAGTAAGGCCACGGGATTCCCCATTGCCCTGGTGTCCGCCATGTTGGCGGCGGGTCTGACCCTGGACGAGATTCCCTGCGGCGTGTGCGGCACATTGGACAAGTATGTACCCGGCGGGGATTATGTGGTAATCAAGTTTGCCCGGTGGGCCTTTGAGAAATTTAAGGACAGTGAGGATAAACTGGGCACCCAGATGCGGGCCGTGGGCGAAGTTATGAGCATTGGCAAAACCTATAAGGAGGCGTTTCAGAAAGCCATCCGCAGTCTGGAAATCGGACGTTACGGCCTGGGCTTTGCCAAGGATTTCCACGAGAAAAGCAAAGAGGAATTGCTGAAGCTGCTGGTATATCCCACCAGCGAGAGGCAGTTTATCATGTATGAGGCTCTGAGAAAAGGAGCCACGGTCGAAGAACTGTTCAAACTTACCAAAATCAAACATTACTTTATTGAGCAGATGAAGGAACTGGTGGAGGAAGAGGAAGCGCTGCTGGCCATGAAGGGCAGCGTGCCGGAGAAGGCCGTGCTGGAACATGCCAAGAAGAACGGTTTTGCAGACCGTTATCTGAGCAGGCTTTTGGAGGTGCCGGAGGAGGAAATCCGCAGGACCCGCATAGGTTATGGCATCACAGAGAGTTGGGAGCCGGTGCATGTGTTCGGCACCCAGAACAATGCCTACTATTATTCCACCTACAATGCGCCGGATAAAACGGTATCTTCCGATAAAAAGAAAATTATGATCCTGGGCGGCGGCCCTAACCGCATCGGCCAGGGGATCGAGTTTGACTACTGCTGCGTGCATGCGGCATTTGCCCTGAAGGAACTGGGTTTTGAGACCATTATTGTGAACTGCAACCCGGAGACTGTGTCCACGGATTATGACACCTCGGACAAGCTGTATTTTGAGCCTTTGACGCTGGAGGATGTGCTGAGCATCTATGAGAAGGAGCAGCCGGTGGGTGTCATCGCCCAATTCGGCGGACAGACCCCCCTGAATCTGGCGGCGGATCTGAAAAAGAACGGTGTGCGGATATTGGGCACTTCCCCGGAGGTCATCGACATGGCTGAGGACAGAGACTTGTTCCGGGGCATGATGGAGAAGCTGGAGATCCCCATGCCGGAGGCCGGGATGGCGGTAGATGTGTCGGAGGCTTTGGAAATCGCCGACAGAATCGGCTATCCCGTTATGGTGCGCCCTTCCTATGTGCTGGGAGGCCGGGGGATGGAGGTGGTCAGCGAGCCGGAGAGCCTGAAGCAGTATATGGCGGCGGCTGTGGGCGTGACCCCGGACCGTCCCATCCTGATTGACAGATTTCTGCGCCATGCTACGGAGTGCGAGGCGGATGCCATTGCGGACGGTGCGTATGCCTATGTGCCTGCGGTGATGGAGCATATCGAACTGGCGGGAGTACATTCCGGTGACTCGGCCTGTATCCTGCCCTCCAAAAACATTTCTGCAGAATTGGTGGCCACCATCAGAGACTATACCCGCAGGATCGCTCAGGAGATGGGAGTATGCGGTCTGATGAACATGCAGTATGCCATTGAGGACGGCAAGGTATATGTGCTGGAGGCCAACCCCAGGGCGTCCCGCACCGTGCCTCTGGTTTCCAAAGTCTGTGGCATACAGATGGTGAAGCTGGCCACCCGGATCATGACCCGGGAATTGACGGGCGAGTCCTCTCCCATCGAGGGAATGAAAGAAGTAAAGCCCGTATATTACGGGGTAAAAGAGGCGGTGTTCCCCTTCAATATGTTCCAGGAAGTGGATCCGGTGCTGGGGCCTGAGATGCGTTCCACCGGAGAGGTGCTGGGACTTGCCACCAATGTGGGGGAGGCCTTCTTCAAGGCCCAGGAAGCTACCCAGACCAAGCTGCCCACCTCGGGTACAGTACTGTTTTCCGTCAGCAGCAAGGACAAGCCTGAAGTGGTGGAGATTGCGGGTATCTTTGCGGAATGCGGTTTCAACATCCTGGCCACCGGAACCACCTATGAACTGCTGATCAAGAACGGTATTGCGGCGAAGCATATCAACAAGATGCAGGAGGGCAGGCCCAATATTGTGGACGAGGTGATGAACGGCAAGATTCAGCTGATCGTGAACACCCCGGCCACCAAGGAAGAGAAGCGGTTTGACGACAGCTATATCCGCAAGACAGCCATTAAGGCTAGAGTACCTTATATGACTACAATGGCGGCGGCCAAGGCCACGGCCGAGGGTATCCGCACAGTGATCAAGGAGGGCGAAATCGGTGTAATGTCCCTGCAGGAGATCCACAGGGCGATTCAGTAATAATATCACAGGCATAAGAATTGCCATGGGAGTCCGGCAAAGGCGCGGGGGTTTCCGTGGCAATTATGCTGTGCGTTTGGGAACGGTGAAAAATATCGGCCCTGCGCGGCTGCATGGGAGTTTGGGGAGCGCAGATAGAGGGAGAATGAGATGGAACTGTGGGACGCATATAACGAGGCAGGAGAAAAGCTGGGATTTGACCTGGTCCGGGGACAGAAAATTCCGGACGGAGTATACCATCTGGTCTGTGAGGTGGTAGTGCGGGGAACGGACGGGGATTTTTTACTGATGCAGCGTTCCTGGGAAAAGGAAGTATCTCCCGGTAATTGGGAGATCGGCGCAGGGGGCAGTGCCCTGAAGGGAGAGGATGCCCTTACCGGGGCCTGCCGTGAACTGCGGGAAGAGACAGGCATTGAGGCAGCAGGGGAATTGCGGGAACTATACCGTGTCGTATGCAGGGAACATCACGCCATATACCAGGGCTATCTGCTGGTGACGGACTGGCCCAAGGAGAGAATTGTGCTGCAGGAGGGGGAGACGATCGCCTGCAGATGGCTGCCGCTGGAGGCATTTTTGGACTTTTATGATCGGAGTCTTTCCATCGGCTCCCAGAAAGGAAGGCTTAAGGCCTTTGTTGAAGGAATCCGCCGGCTTTGAGACAAGGGCGGATCTTCTTGATATGCTGCACCGACAGCACCTGGATGCATAAAATGAAAATAGGAATATGGTCAGGTGCAGAGAGGTGAATCGGAAATGTATAATGAATGTAATAGATCCTGCTGCTGTCGCTGCTGTCAGGGGCCGGCAGGTCCCCAGGGCCCTGCCGGGCCGCAGGGAGAGCCTGGTTTGCAAGGTCCTGCGGGGCCGCAGGGAGAAACAGGCCCTCAGGGTCCGGCGGGACCGAGAGGAGAGATGGGGCCGCAGGGAGAAGCAGGCCCCCGGGGGGAGCCCGGCCCCATTGGCCCGGGGATTCAGCCGGTATATTTTAACGCGGTTATGCAGGGAGGATTCCAGACGGTTGCTCCCGAAGATAACGTTCGATTTCTGCTCGCGTTTCAGTCCGGCGATTTTTCATTTACCCCGAATACCTCGGAGATCACCGTCAATACAGAGGGAATCTACAGAATAGACTATACCCTGTTGATTCGTCCTGCCGCAGGACTGGAAAATATTGCCTATGCAGTTGCCATCAACGGCGTGGAAAATCCTCTGTCGTTTTTCGGAATATACTCGGACGATGCGGTCAACACGGAACGCGCCGAACTGACGGGTATGTTTATCACATCCATTACCGCCGGATCAACCGTGGTACTGCGCAACAAGTCGTCCAGTGCAGACTATCTGGCAGGAACGGGAATTGACAACCAGGCAGTCAACCATGCCGCCATTTTACTGCAGCGGATTGCCTGACGGTTCGGGGCCCGTGGTCATATCGCAAAGAGCCGTCCTACATGAAAAAACGGGCGGCTTTTTTGAAAGCATTTTAATCAGTTCACAATTCCCATACGTTTTATGTTATACTATGCTATATGAATTTGTATCCCATTGTTTTTCCGCAGCAGGGTTTGCAATATCCAATGGGAACAATTTATACCGGGGAAAGCTCAGGGGAAACCATACTTACGGCATATTTATTGTTTTGAAGGGTTAGAGTCTATAATGGAAAGGGGCTTTGATAAAATGAATACAGATCATGAATTGCTTAAGAATCTGGATAAACTGCATACAACCGAATTAGGTGTAGAACGTATTAAAAGAAATCTGTCATTAGATACGGATGATGTGGTTGACTGGTGTAAGACTCAAATCAATTCTGCCGATGCAGTAATAATACGGAAGGGGAAAAATTGGTATGTGAATGTGGACCATTATATACTGACGGTAAATGCCTATAGTTATACGATTATTACGGCACATTCCGGATCAGGCAATAAAGTTGATAATTGCATGGGCCAAATGACATATGAAAAAAACAGTGGCGGAAAGTAATGCTAACATATTTTTTCGATCAAGTGAAAAACACATAAAGGCCAGACAGGGGGGAACGGTCAGACCCAACAGCACAACCGAATTTGCCATGCCTCTGTAATACATGATCCAGCTGGCAAAATAGAGCAGGCAGCAAATCAACACGGCAGCAATCAGAAACGTGAATCCCAGCGGTTTCCGCCCTCTGTTTTGACAGGCGCAAAGGGCAATAACCATCAGTACCTGAAAGACGGAACCGATTGCGTCAAGTGTCCCGGTAACAGAATCTGTCCTCAAGAGATCATTGGGGGCAGGAACCGCAAACCAGATGAAATTGGGAACCATAATACCCAGAAACAAAAGCAGCCCCCAGATATCAAAACCCAATTTATATTTTCCAGGCATCCATGTGCCCCCTCTCTCATAAAATTTCCGAATTAAACGCGGATATAACGGCAGTTTAAAGTTTGCATTTCCTGTTACTTTAAAAATTTATACCATATGAGGTAAGTTATGTCAAGAAAAAAGTATCATTATGATAATCATGGAGGGCCGGTTTTCCGCCAATGGAAATGTAAAACGGAAGTGCCCGATTGGAACAGGGAGGAAAGAATATGACGGCGGATACTTTTTACCCTATTCTAATGGTTCACGGAATGGGCTTTCGCGACCGCAGAAGGCTGTGCTACTGGGGCAGGATTCCCGGGGTTCTTGAGGAAAACGGTGCAAGAGTCTGTTTCGGCGGCCAGGACGGCGGCGGCTCGGTGGAAAGCAACGCAGCGCAGCTTAGGTCAAGACTTAACCAGGTGCTTGCGGAAACGGGTGCGGAAAAGGTCAATATAATCGCCCACTCAAAAGGGGGACTTGAGGCGAGATATCTGATCTCGTCAATGGGCTGCGGCGGAAAAGTCGCTTCGCTGACAACGCTTTCTACGCCTCATAACGGTTCACTGACCGTGGATAAACTTATGAGAATCCCCATTCCCGTGGTGAAATTCGGCTGCAAAGCCGCTGATCTGTGGTTCAGGCTGATGGGAGATAAAAGTCCCGATACTTTTAGCGCGATCAATATGTTCAAAACCACATCGGCGGAAAAGTTTAACATCGAAAATCCCGATGATCCCCAGGTATATTATCAGAGTTTCGGATTTGTGATGAAGGGTTTTACTTCTGATATTGCAATGTGTTTACCGTGGCTTGTAGTACATGCGGTTGAAGGCGATAACGATGGCCTGCTGGCTCCGCGGGCAGTAACATGGACGAATTTTATGGGCGTTTACAAAGGTGGCGGCAGACGGGGAATATCCCACTGTGATGAGGTCGATCTGCGCCGCCGCCGCATGGATGTCAGCGGCGAAGGGGATATCACGGACTTTTATCTGCATATTGTATCCGACTTGAAAAAGAAAGGATTTTAAAAGTGATATGAGTACAAAGGGTATTTCACAGGAAAGATATGGGCATTTTGAGGAGATTCAGATACAGCTAAGGGATATACTTGGTGAGTTATATGACGCGTCGCGTCTGGAACAGGGAGATATTCTGGTAATCGGCTGCTCTACCAGCGAGGTGGCAGGGGGACGTATCGGCACTTATTCCAGTCAGGAGATCGGGGAATGCCTGTTTCGGACAGCCCATCTTTTTTGCAGGGAAAGAGGAATTTACCTGGCCTGCCAGTGCTGTGAACATCTGAATCGGAGTCTGATTATTGAGAAAGCCTGTATGAAAGAACATCGTCTGGCCAGAGTCAATGCGGTACCGCAGCTAAAGGCAGGAGGCGCTTTTGCCACGGCCGCATACCGCCATATGCAGGAACCTGTGGCGGTGGAAGGGATTGTGGCCCAGGCGGGGGTGGATATCGGAGATACTTTGATCGGTATGCACCTTGCGCCGGTGGCGGTGCCGGTTCGTACCAGGCAGAGGAGGATCGGACAGGCCCATGTGGTCTGTGCCCGTACCCGGGCCAAATATGTGGGGGGAAGCCGGGCAGCATATGACGACTTCCTGTAATGGGATAGAAAAACTGGCGGAACATTTTGAGGTATCCAGAAGGGCCATTGGCCGGTATATCGATTCTTTGTGCAGGGCCGGAATTTCGATCTGTACCAGGCAGGGAATAAACGGCGGTATCTCTATCATGGAGAACTACCGGCTGGAGAGGACACTGCTGTCCGGCCGGGAGATGCGGGAGATTCTGGAAGGGCTCCGGGGACTGGACAGTGTGAGTGGGAGGGACTATATCTGGATTGATTTGTCCTCCTGGTACAAGGGCTCCCTGGCCTCGAAGATAGAAAGGATCCAATCGGCCATAGAGGGCAGACGGCTGTTGGAATTCCGATATTACGCGCCGGGACTACCGTCTTTTTAAATTGAACCGCATGGACCATGTGGCGGTGTCCGGGCAGGAATTTTCAGAAAGGAAGATTTCCCGGCCGGACTTTTCAGATGAAAAGATATTTCCAGGTGGTATTCATGTAAAAGTTCTCTTTTCTCCAAAGGTTAAATGGCGTCTGATCGAGAGTTTTGGGCCGCATTGCTTTGCGGAGCGGGAGGATGGCCTGCTGCTGTTTGAGGAGGAATACACTAATGAGGATCACCTTCTGTCATGGTTGCTGGGATTTGGGGACAGGGCCAGGGTGCTGGAGCCGGAGTCCGTCAGGACTGCGATTCTTGGCGCGGCGGAAAACATGGTCCGATTATATGGCGCCGGGCAGGAAGAGGAACGGACACCTTAAACAAATATTAAAGTTTGGGCTATATTCATGCAGCGGATTTTCCTGTATAATAAAGCAAAAAGGCAGTATTGGTACAGATATGTGTCGAGGGTATATGCCCGGGCTGCATACATATAATATTGCCTGTAAAAGTAATTCGACAGGAGAAGACCATGTATCATATACTGCTGTGTGACGATGAGAAAGATATTGTGAATGCGCTGGAGATTTATCTGAACCAGCCGGATTATTGTTTCCATAAAGCATATGACGGGCAGGAAGCGCTGGAAATAGCCGGCCGGCAGGAATTGCAGCTGATTCTGATGGATGTGATGATGCCCCGGATGGATGGACTGGAAGCCATGAACCGTATCCGGCAGTTTTCCAATGTACCCGTTATTTTGCTCACGGCCAAGGGAGAGGATTTGGATAAGATATTAGGGCTGAATGCAGGGGCGGACGATTATATTACCAAGCCATTTAATCCCATGGAGGTCTGCGCCAGAGTCCGTTCCCAACTGCGGCGGTATATACAATTGGGCAGTGGTTCCCGGAAAGGCGGAATGCTGAGGATCGGAGGCATCCAGCTTGACGACACAGGCAAGACGGTTTTTCTGGACGGGGAGGAGATCAATCTCACCCCCACGGAATACGAGATCCTGAAACTGCTGATGGCGCATCCGGGTCAGGTCTTTTCCCCGGCGGAGATTTATCAGCAGGTGTGGAAGGACCAGCCCATCGGCAGCGAGGGCACGGTGGCGGTGCATATCCGGCATCTGCGGGAAAAGCTGGAGATTAATCCTGCGGATCCCCGTTATCTGAAGGTGGTCTGGGGACAGGGCTACAAAATGGAAGGGGGCATCAGTATATGAGAATGAACACGGTTTCAAAGTGTTTCCTGTACCTGGTAATGGTGTCTTTGATAGGGGTATCCGTATTCTGTCTGTCCGCCGGCATCTGCTGTACGCGCCTGGAGGATTTCAGACGGCAGGACGTCAATCGGATACTTGCACTGGAAAATCTGGCCCGGACCCATGCCGAAAACATCATGAATATTTATTTATCCCAGGGTATGGAGCAGGTAAATGTTTACGCAGAGGATGAAAATGTAAACTATATTATTCACAAGGTATCCGGCAGGCGTGTGGGAGGAAATTACAGGACTGAGGAAGGAGAACAGATTCTCAGACTGGAAGGCAGGACACTGGAGTATACCTTTCAGTTCCCGGAAGAGGGAAATGAGGAACCTTCGGGTTATCTGGTCAGGATTGCCTATCTGCATACAGACCAGATACATAATGTCTGTATTGATCTGGAGGGCCTGCCCCAGGATCTGCGGGTATGGGCCAGAGGATTTTACGTGTCGGCAGTGGTTGCGCTGGTTCTGGCCGGGGGCATTCTGCGTTCTTTTATCATGGCTGTGGGGCAGGGATTGGAAAAACGCGGGAAGCAGGGAAAAAGGACGTCCGGAAAACCATGGAAGGTGTTTTTACTCTGGGGGAGTATGGCGTTGCTGCTGTGGCTGTGGGAGTGCAGGCTGCCGCAGATATGGGAGATTCCTCTCAACTGGGAGGAGGGATCTGAGCACGTTAAGGCACTGCTGGGTCAGAGCATCCGAGACTGGACGTTTTGCGGACTGTTATGGGGGATTCTGGCCACTGGTTTTGCACTGCACCTGACCCGATACAGGAGGATCGGACATACCGAACAGAGGGGCCTGCTTATGAAGGTGTGCAGAAAGCCCAGGGAGGCGCTGGAGCAGTTGTCCTGGCCCAGGAAGGCTGTGCTTATCCTGATACTGGTCTGCGGGCTGGAGGCGGCCCTGCTGGGGGTGGCCCAGTACCGGGTGATGCAGGGGAAGGGCCTGGAAGCCCTGAGGACATGGCTGACTGCAGGAGGCGGCGCTTTTCTGGTCTGGGGGCTGTGGATTCTGGAAAAATCGGTTTTGGTGCCCCTGGTACTGCGGACGGCCAGAGGGATGGAACGGCTTCGAACTTCCGGCAGGGAACTGGCCAAAGGGAACCTGGGCTACCAGATTCCATTGGAGGGTATAAAGGGGGAAGCTCTGCGGTTTGGCAGGGATTTAAATGCCATATCTCAGGTGGTGGCGGATGCGGTGGAAGATCGGATGAAGAGCGAACACCTGAAGACGGAATTGATTACCAATGTTTCCCATGATATCAAGACGCCCCTGACTTCCATTATTAACTATGCAGACCTGATCGGCCGGGAACCTTCGGATAATGAGAAGATTACGGAGTATGCCCAGGTGCTGCACAGACAGTCCACCAGGCTGAAAAAGCTGATTGAAGACCTGATGGAGGTGTCCAAGGCAGCCACCGGCAATCTGGAGGTACATTTGGAGCGCTGCCAGGCGGGCGTGCTGCTCAGCCAGGCAATGGGAGAATTCGAACAGAGACTGCAGGAGAGAGAGATTGACCTGATTATTCGGCAGGGACAGGAGCCTGTATGGATCATGGCGGACACCCGGATGTTGTGGAGAATACTGGACAATCTGATGACGAATATCTGTAAATACGCCCAGAGCGGCACCCGGGTGTATCTGAATCTGGAGACCCATGAAGGGCAGGCCGTCCTGGTTTTTAAAAATATATCCAGTCATCCTCTGGAAATGGATGCCGAAGAACTGATGGAACGTTTTGTGCGGGGAGATAAGTCCAGGCACACCGAGGGCAGCGGCCTGGGATTGGCCATTGCCAGAAGTCTGACGGAACTGCAGGGAGGGAGCATGCAGCTTACCACAGACGGAGATCTGTTCAAAGTGACGCTGGCCTTTCCGATGGCGCAGGAAGATGAAGGCAGGATAGAGATTGCGGAAGCGGCAAATTTGCAGGCGCGTAATGATTAAAGTTGGGAAAAACGGCATACACTAAGCTAAAACAGTATCTTGTGGTAACCCCACAAAAGGAGGAGATTATGCAGGCAGAAACCTATCCCTTTGTAGTGCAGCCGCTACCCTACGACTATGACGCGTTGACCCCGATTTTAGATGAAAAGACGCTGCACTTTCACCACGACAAGCATTACAAGACATATGTGGATAACCTGAACAGCGCGCTGGCAGACTATCCTGAGTTGCAGAAGAAAAGCCTGAAGGAACTGCTGATGAGTCTGGACAGCCTTCCGGCGGCGGCCCAGACCCCGATCCGCAACAATGGAGGCGGTGTGTTCAACCATGAACTGTATTTTGGAACCATGCGCCAGCCCATGGGCCAGATGCCGGAAGGTGCGTTGGCGGATGCCATCAACAGGGATTTCGGCAGCTATAACCAGTGGAAGGAGCAGATGAAGCAGGCGGCAATGTCCCAGTTCGGCTCCGGGTGGGCCTGGCTGGTTACGGATAAGGACGGCAGACTTTCCATCCTGCAGACCCCCAACCAGAATGTGCCGGATATGTCAGAGGTGACGCCCATATTACTGGTGGACGTGTGGGAACATGCCTATTACCTGCAGTACCAGAATCTGCGCGCGGCCTATCTGGAGGGCTGGTTTAACCTGATCCACTGGAAGAAAGTGCAGTGTTTATACGAAGAAGCCGTCAAGACGGGCGCAAAACACTGAACCGGTAAGAGGTATTTATCATGAACCAAAGAAATTACCAGCGGGAGCTGGACCATATACTGTCAGGGCTGACCAGGGGGGAGAAGCGGCTGTTTCTGCACAGTTGCTGCGCCCCCTGCAGCAGCTATGTGCTGGAATACCTGAGTGGGTATTTTCAGGTCACGGTATTTTATTATAACCCCAATATTTCCTTTGAGGAGGAATACAGGCATCGGCTGGCGGAGCAAAAACATCTGATCGCCTGTCTCAATCGGGAGGGCATTGGCTTCCCCATTCAGGTGATGGAGGGCGAATACCTGCCCGAGCGGTTCTTCGGTATGGCCAGGGGCTTGGAAGACTGTCCGGAGGGAGGGGAGCGCTGTGAAGGATGCTTCCGGCTGCGGCTGGAGGAGACGGCCCGGCAGGCGCAGGCGGCGGAAGCGGATTACTTTGCCACCACTCTGTCCATCAGCCCCTTAAAAAACGCGCCGCTGCTCAATCGGTTGGGGGAGGAGCTGGCGGCTACATATGGCGTGCCCTGGCTGCCTTCGGATTTTAAGAAGAAAAACGGATATAAGAGATCGGTGGAATTGTCCGCAAAGTATGAACTGTACCGCCAGGACTACTGCGGCTGCGTGTTTTCCAGACGGGCCGGGAAGTGAAACTTCCCTATTTCCTGTATTTTGAAATTTCCTGTTGCCACGCAGAGAAAAAAAGGCTATAATGGGCCCATAATTTTGTGTGGCGAGGAGAGCGTGCTTATGAAAAAGTGGTTGGATATCATATCTGAGGAGATGCAGGCGGCTTTTGAGGCGGCCGGATACGGGGAGGCGGAGGCGGGAAGCCAGTTGGGACGCGTGACATTGTCCAACCGTCCGGACCTGTGTGAATACCAATGTAACGGAGCCATGGCAGGAGCCAAGAAGTTCAGGAAGGCGCCCCTTGCGATTGCAGGCGAGGTGGCGGAAAAGCTGCGGGACAGCAGGGTGTTCTCCCAGGCAGAGGCGGTGGCCCCCGGCTTTTTAAATTTGAAAATCTCGGGAGAATATCTGCGGGAGTACCTGGAGGAGATGCGCAGAGCGGAGAAATTTGGTCTGGAAGAGCCGTCCAAGCCCCGGAAAATCATGATAGATTACGGCGGGGCCAATGTGGCCAAGCCTTTGCATGTAGGACACCTGCGCTCGGCCGTTATCGGCGAGAGTATCAAGCGGATCTGCCGGTACGCCGGCCATGAGGTCATCGGGGATGCCCACCTGGGGGACTGGGGACTGCAAATGGGCCTGGTGACCCTGGGAATCCAGGAGCGTCAGCCGGAACTGGTGTATTTTGATGACAGTTATGAGGGGGAGTATCCTTCCGAACCGCCCTTCACCATATCCGAACTGGAGGAAATCTACCCGGCCTCCAGCCAGAAATCCAAGGAGGACCCGTCGTACAAGGCCCGGGCCATGGAAGCTACCTACAAGCTGCAGACCGGCGTAAGGGGCTATCGCGCCCTGTGGCAGCATATTATGAATGTGTCCGTGGCAGACTTAAAGAAAGTGTACGGCAGTCTGAATGTGGAATTTGACCTGTGGAAGGGTGAAAGTGATGTGCGCGACCTGATCCCGGAGATGGTGCAGGACATGAAGGATAACGGCTATGCCTATATCAGCGAGGGTGCCCTGGTGGTGGATGTGAAGGAAGAGACGGACACCAAAGAGGTACCGCCCTGCATGATTCTGAAGTCTGACGGCGCGGCCCTGTATAATACATCGGATCTTGCTACGATTCTGGAACGTATGCGCCTGTATCATCCGGATCAGATCATTTATCTTACGGACAAGCGTCAGGATCTGTACTTTGACCAGATCTTCCGCTGTGCCCGGAAAACCGGCCTGGTGGAACCCGAAACCCAGCTCAGATGGATCGGCTTCGGCACTGTCAACGGCAAGGACGGCAAGCCCTTCAAAACCAGGGACGGCGGTGTGATGCGTCTGGAGGTTCTGATCCAGGAAACCAAGGAGGAGATGCTGCGCAAGATCCGGGAAGGCCGGGAGATGAGCGAGGAGGAGGCCAGGGAAGTGGCGGATATGGTGGCTATCTCGGCTTTGCTATACGGAGATCTGTCCAACCAGGCATCCAAGGACTATATCTTTGACATGGACCGCTTTACCTCCTTTGAAGGTGATACCGGCCCCTATATCCTGTATACCATTGTGCGGATCAAGTCCATCCTTTCCAAGTATGTGGAGCAGGGCGGCAGCCTGGACCGGGAGGAAGAACTGGAGTTGCTGGCGGCGGCAGGAGAGGCCCAGAAACAGTTGATGATGCAGTTGTCCGGCTTTAACGCCATGATGGAGAGCGCCAGTGAGGAGGCAGCTCCTCATAAGGTATGTGCTTTTATCTACGACCTGGCTAATGCATTCAATCATTTCTACCACGAAACCAAGATCCTGGCGGAGGAAGATCAGGCGCAGAAGGAGAGCCTGGTGGCGCTGCTGCTTCTGACCCGGGATGTGCTGGAAACCTGTATCCAGGTGCTGGGTTTTGAGGCTCCGGAGAAAATGTAGGCCAAATTTGTAAAATTGTGGTTGACAAACTTGTCTGTCCATAGTATACTAATCAAGTCGGTTGCAAGTGCAGCCGGCTTGAGGAATCTTAGCTCAGCTGGGAGAGCATCTGCCTTACAAGCAGAGGGTCATAGGTTCGAGCCCTATAGGTTCCATTTTGGCGAGATAGCTCAGTTGGCTAGAGCACACGGTTCATACCCGTGGTGTCGAGGGTTCGAATCCCCCTCTCGCTATTTTTAGAAGTCTGGGAAGTCTTGAATAATCGGGATGTCCAGGCTTTTTGTTTTTGAGGTGATTTTAATCTTAATTATTCACAAATCTTTTATCAGTTTTTGAGTCTGCACGAAACTTGGGATGGTCTCATTTTCCCCTTTCAAAATAGCTTTCATATTAAATACTCTGCAAACATATATATTTCTTTTCGCTATATTACGTACTTTTATGTACAATGCAATATCCTTTAACAAATCAAACAGCATCACATACCAAAGCACCTTGTCAATTCAATAGACTTTACACTCAAAATGTGATATACTCTTTTTGCTGGGAGGTACAAGCACATGACAGATAGTGAAAAACTTAACAAATTATTAGAAACCGTAGTTCAAATGCAGGGCCGCTTTGATAAGATAGACGAACGTCTCGATAAGATGGACGAACGTTTCGATAAGATGGATGAACGTCTCGATAAGATGGACGAACGTCTCGATAAGATGGACGAACGTTTTGATAAGATGGACAAACGTCTCGATAAGATGGATAACCGCTTAGAAGTGATGGAGGTCAAGCAAAACAAAATGCATGAGCAGCTGACAGAGTTACAGCTTTCACAGAAACTTTTTGAACTGAACACCAATAAAAAGCTGGCCAGATTGCAAGATGGCTTGGACACGGTGGAAGAAATTCTCAAGATGAATGAATTAATACCGCAATAATTTAGATACAGGGATAACCTATTGACGGAATAACATATATCACAAAGTAGAGTGTGAAGCCTATTGAGTTGTCAATGGCTTTGCACTTTTTTGTTTATGAGGGATTCAGTTATGGGAAAGTATTTCAACATGTGCTGAGCGGGGAATCGCATCTGAAGATGTGGTATTTAAAATTGGGCTTTTGATACAAATTGAAAAAAATATTGTCTGTTGGTATAAATGATGTAAATTTGATTCAGCCTACTGAAGAGATAGACTTAAACCTGACGAAATGAGGAAGTTTATGGAAAATGCATTCAGAGAAGGTGAGGTAAAAACGACAGGAACAGATACGATAAACTGAAGCTGCCGGGGAGCGTATCCCCGGCGATTCAATTCTGCACCTGAGTAATGTGAATCTTATCCATAGATCAATACCCAACTCTTCATCCAGCGAAGGAAGGTGTCTACATACTTGATGGACACGGTGTGTCCCGACAGCACCGGGTAGAACAGCGCAAACAGGGCAATGGCAGCGGCGGCATAGAGCCCCAGGGCCAGGTAGAATCTTTTTTCCGGCAGCAGATCTTTTACGGTGAGTGCCGCATACAGAATCATCAGCACCACGAAGGGCACGCTGGGAAAATAGTGGTAGATAAAGGTACATCTGTCCACGAACATCCAGGGCAGATACTGAGCCAGGTAGGCGATACACAGAAACAGGGCGATGCGGTCCTTTTTCCGGAATACCAGATAAAGCATATAGGCAAAGGCGGGAATGCCCACCCACCACACCAGCGGGTTGCCAAAGGCGCTGATTCCTTCTCTGGCAGTGTCGCCGATGATACCGGAGTAATAGAAGATGGGCCGGATCATGGTGGGCCACTCATACCAGTGGGAGGAGTAATAGTGGGTGTCCTGCAGATTGGCATGGTAACTAAACATGTATTTCTGGTTGGCCAGCATTTTTTCCCACAGTCCCGTCTCCCAACCCACGAAGGGAATGTAGGACAGCAGATAGATCAGTCCGGGAATCAGCACGAAAAACAGCATGCAAAAGACAATGGTCTTAAGGGCATTGCCCCGGAAAGTGGCGATGATCCTGGAGTAGAGGAGTCCGTTGGGGCCCCCGGAGGGCTTCTTCAGAGCAAGACGGTACTCCCGGTATCTGCGATACAACGTAAGAAAGAATATCACTGCCAGTCCCGCTCCGGCATACATGCCGGTCCACTTGCAGGCAATGCCCAGTCCCATGGAGATGCCGCAGGCACCCAGGGGGAGGAAGGTTTTCCACAGCGGGGTGTCGTAAAAACTCATCCGACTGTAACGGTACATAAAATAGTACATCAACAGGATAAAGAAAGTCACAAACACGTCAATGGTGGCCAGTCTGGTCTGGGCAAAATGCATGAAGTCGAAGGCGAACAACACACAGGCAAAGCCTGCCGCCAGGCGGTCCCTGCTGATATTGCGGGCCAACAGGTAGATCACCGGCAGCATCAGTATCCCCAGCAGAGTTCCCATGAATCTCCAGCCGAAAGGGTTCATGCCGAAGAAAACAATGCCCAGGGACAGAATCACCTTGCCCAGAGGCGGATGAGTGGTCTCATAGGTGGGCAGGCCGTGCAGGAACTCATAGGCTGTCCGTGCATGGTAGATTTCGTCAAAGTAAGTACTGTTGCGGAAGCTGATGCCGTCTGCGGGGAAGGTATCGTTCTCGTCAAACAATTTCTGATAATCCGGTGCGTTTACAGGCATAAAGCTGTTCCCCGCGGCGTCCGCCAGGGCCAGTTCCATTACCGAAGCCTTGTCGGAATTGCAGGTCAGACGCAGATAATGACAATTCTCCGGCAGTTCCATGCGGCCCCAGGCGAAAACGCTGGTCATGGTGAGCTGTCCTCCGCCGCCCGCCGGCTGCCAGGCATCTTCCGGGACCGTTTTGTACTCCAGGGAGAAATTCCGGTTCTCGTAATTTCCCAGATACCAGTACAGGTAAGAGGCGGCCTGCTCTCCGCCGGTGTACAATTCCACCGTGTCGCCCTGCCGCAGCATGGCGTCTGACTGGGGTGCTTTCAGACTTCCCAGATCCCAGAACGCCACCAGGCTGTACACTGCCATAACAGTAAAGAGAAGGATGGCATCCTGGACCAGGAAGGGCATTTTTTCCTGACTGGGGGCAGGATCATAGGTGAAATGTGCAGGTGCGGACTTCTTTCTGCGCCATTTCAGCCGGAAGGGGAGAAGGAAGGTGAAGGAGGACTCCCGGTCGGACACCTGCCGGATGTCGTAGCGCAGCAGCATATAATAGAAGGAGAGACCGCAGATGACCATACATGCGGACACGGTCAGGATCAGCGGAGCTTTTCCGTCATAGTTGGCAGGATCATAAAAATACAGTATGTAAGCGGTGTTATACAGGTGGATTACGGTAAATCCGAAATAAACCTCCAGAAATTCCTTGAGGGGGCGCAGCGCGTAGGCAAACAGGAGCAGCGCCAGTGCCGGGTACAGATAGCGCTCGTGCATGCGGATCGAGAACAGAAACATGGAGACGATCAGGAAACCGGCGGTGGTGAAGTACCGGCTTTCCTTGTTTTGTGCCCGGAAAAACAGCAGAGCCGAGAGCAGCACAATCAGGATGATGATGATGACGCCCCAGGTCTGATAGCTGAAAAACAGCAGTCTCGTGTCCTGGGAAACCCAGTTCAGACCAAAGAATCCCCACAGGTTGAAGGCATTTACCGCAATATAGGGATAAGAGCCCAGGGTAGCGGTATATTGCATGAATACCAGATCCAGGCCGAAGGGCATGCAGGCCAGTACCATGAAACAGATCACGGCCAGGCCGGAGAACAGATTGTGGAAGAAGTTCCTCCAACTGAAATCGTACAGAATAACCCGGTCCACGATGCCGTAGAGCAGCACGGGGGCAAATACCAGGGTCTGGGGCTTAAGGAGCACGCCCACGCCGAACACGATATAGGCGGCAGTCATTCGGTTTTCCGTCAAAAACCAGCACATCAGCAGTACGGCCAGGGTGAACACGGAGTCCACCTGCCCCCAGATGGAGGAGTTCAGGAGGATGGCCGGGTTCAGCAGATATAATCCTGCCAGCATCACCACTTGCTGGGAAGGCAATTTTTTGGAAGCCACCTTGTAAAAGAACAGGGCGGTGGCCATGTCACAGAATATGGCGGGCAGCTTTAACAGGAGCAGGCAGGGTGCGGACAGGTACGGAATTTTAAATACGGAAAAAATAGCCCCGATCACATACAGCACATACACGAATCCGGGAGGATAGTCGGCAAATACGCCGGAGGCATAAAAATTTCGGATGCCCCCCTCATAGGCCAGATTGGCCCAACTGGCGAAGCAGGCCGTGTCGGAGGCAAAACCCCTGGAACTCCCGGCAAAGATGCAGCGGAGCAAAAAAGCACCCGCCAGCAGAACCAGGAATACAATCCTGGGATCATAGGAGGGCTTCTTGTCCATCTGGTAGATAAAAAAATACATCATGCCCAAAAAAAGGACGGAAATCAAGTGAATTGGAAGCATATGGTAATTTCCTTTCCTGAATGATACCCATGGGGCCGGCGCGCGGGCCACATGAGTCATTTTACTGAATGCCAAAGTATATGGACAATTATAACAAATACTTTCCCCGATATCAAATACAAGATGACAGATTTGTAAAAATGTGATACACTGTTTTATAATAAAGAAGCTGACGGAAAGGGGGAGATGCCTTTGAAAAAGGAAACTCTGAAGATCCTGCAATATGTGGCAGGCATCCTGTTCTTGACCGCGGCTGTGGGCTTTTCCGGCTACAAGCTGGTGACGTCCATCATATCCGACAGACGGGCAGAGGAAGAGCACCAGCGTTTGCTGGACGCGGCGGTGGCAGAGAACGCTCAACTCCCCTCTGCCGTTACCACGGGGGTGGATGAGAATGGTGAGGCAGTAGAGATTTTGCCGCCCCAGTACCCGCCCCTGGCTATTGACATGGAAATGCTGAAGGGAATGAACGATGATTTCCGGGGCTGGCTCTATTTCCCGGCGGTGGAGGTCAGCTATCCGGTGGTGCAGGGGGAGGACAACAACTATTACCTGAAGCATTCCTTTGAGGGCGGGAAGAGCAACTCTGGCAGTATATTCATGGATTGCGGCGCGGCCCCGGACTGGAGCGACAGGAACACTTTTGTATTCGGCCACAATATGAGGGACGGCAGTATGTTCGGCGCTTTTAAAGAACTGGTAGACGATCCTTCTCTGCTGGACGCCAATCCCCGCTTTTATCTCTATACGGAGGACCTGGTTTACACTTACGAGATTTTTTCCTATTATATGACAAAATCAGACAGCAACAGATACATGGTGTTTACATCGGATGAAAACTATGACAAGTATACCGGCTGGGCAGTGGAGAATTCCAACTATGGATTTGATGTGGATCTCTCAGGGCGCCCCAACATTGTGTCCCTGTCCACCTGTTACGGCTCGGCAGGAACTTCCAGGAGGGTTTTGATCCATGGAGTGTTGACTTTGACAGAGCCATATGGTATAAAGTAGTTAATCAATTTGTAATAATTTTGAACCTTTTTACCAAAAAAAGGAGTCTTATTATGTAAAGGAATGGATAAATTGCATTCCGCAGGCAGTGGTCAGGGTTTTATAGAGGGTAAAAAACATGAAAATTTTAGGAATGAGGGAGAAGGTAAGCAAATTTGTTGTGGTGACCATGGCTTCAGCCCTGGTGATAAGCAGCATGTTTACGGACCACGGGTTTTCCACCCATGCAAATGAAAATGCGGACCCCAACGTACCTGAACTGGAAAGTGTTACCGGCGGCGATTTTGTGGTGAATGTGGCAGAACCGATTCCGTTGTATAACTTTGCCCCGCCCACAGATAATTTTGCCAGGCCTGATTTGAATAATCCCTTCCTGTTTTCCGTATATACGAATCAAATGACAAGAAGCGACCATGTGGAAGGCAATGTGGCCATCGGTGTGCTGCCCGGCAGCCTCAATATATATGGGGGCAATGCCTCTGTGGGTTCCGGCGGGGTGAGTTATATCGGTGATTTGTCCGACGGCAGCTTCAGCTGTACGGCAAACGGGACGTCCTACATTGTGATTCCGGAGATAAACCCGCTGGCGGGTACGGCCAACAGGCTGGAAGTAGCTGTGGGGCAGGGTTACAATCTGCTTAAGATCGACAGCAACAATCAGGAAACCGGAAGATTCTGCACGGGCAATCTTCTGGGAGGATTTTCCTACCAAAATGATATAATGAGTACCATAGCAAATGTCATTAATTCGAAAGCGGCCTGGGCTGACGAGTTATATCAACTGCCGGATATGGACACGGACAACGCATATGTCCTGAACCTCACGGCCGAGGAATTGAATGCCGGATTTACCCAGGGCGAGAATTATGAAGCCAGGATTATTGCGGCGGCAGAAGCCGGCGGTAAGACGGTAATTGTGAATATTGTAAGCGGCGGAGAAGTTTCCGTACCCCAGATGAATATCAACAGTGCCGGTGACAAGACAGAGTATGCCTCCTGGGCCGGCAGGGTGCTCTGGAATTTTGGCAATGCCAGCAAAGTGAATACGGCAAGGATATTCGGATTTATCCTGGCTCCCAGGGCGACTGTGGTTAATGGAAATAATATTATCGGCGGCGTGACGGCCGGTAATTTTGAACAGTATGGTGAAGTACATCAGATTAATTGGAGCGGCGTAATACCTGCGCCGCCGGTGCCGACGGAATCGCCTATACCTGTACCGACTACAACACCTGGGCCCACAGTAACTCCTGGCCCCGCAGAAACCCCGGATCCTACGGTGACGCCGAGTCCCAGTGAAACCCCCGGCCCCGGTGTACCCCCCGGTCCTACGGTAACCCCTGGTCCCGGTGAAACCCCCGGCCCCGGCGTACCGCCTGGCCCTACGGCAACCCCAGGTCCCGGTGAGACACCCGGCCCCGGCGTACCGCCCGGCCCTACGGCAACCCCTGGTCCCGGTGAGACACCCGACCCTACGGTAACTCCTGGTCCTGGTGAAACTCCTGGCCCTGGTGTACCGCCCGATCCTACGGCAACTCCTGGTCCTGGTGAACCCTCTGAGCCTACAGTAACCCCTGGCCCCGGTGATCCGCCAGGCCCTACAGAAACCCCCGGTCCTTCTGATACAACGCCGCCTCCTGCGGTAACACAGCCGCCCCAGGTGACGCAGCCTCCTCAGGTGACTGAGCCTCCGGTAATCCCGGATGATCCGCCTGGATCGGAGTTGGATACAATAGTGACGCCCGTACCTCCCGTTACACCGTCCGATCCTGAAGTACAGGGCCGTCGGAGAACGCGCACGGTGCGTATTGATGATGATGAGATCCCTCTGTCTGATGCCATGGTATTGGGAAGCAGAAGACGTCCCCAGACCGGAGATGAGTCCGATGCATGGGCGATGATGTTCCTGGCGTCTCTCGCGGCTCTAATCGCATGGATTTTGAAAGGATTAAAAAGATAAGATATAAAAGGAGTCAGGCATTATGAAAAAGAAATTGACAGCAATTATATTGGCTGGAGCCATGGGAATCAGCATGATGGCATGTGGGGCGGCAGCACCTCAGATATCTGCCGCCACCCGTGAGATTCCGCCTGTTGATGAGATCACCTATATTGACGATGAGGCGATTGCTCTGGCAGGTTCCATTAAATCTGCGGAAATGACGGAGGCAGAGCAGCTGAGAGCCGATGAACTTCGTGTTATGGCGGTGTCCGCTTTTGATCTGGTGAATGCGGAACGCGCTGCCAGAGGGCTTACGGCTTTCACATGGGATGTCAATTTGGAACTGTGCGCCCAGATTCGGGCTACGGAGATTGTGGGAAGTTTTTCCCATACCAGGCCCAATAATATGGATTTCTATACCGTGAACAGTGACTTGATGTGGGCGGAAAATCTGGCAAAAGGTTATGCCGATGCTGCCAGTCTGGTGGCTGGATGGATGGCATCGCCCACCCACGCCGCCAATATTTTTGACGGGGAATTGGCCACCTGCAGCATAGCGGTATATGAGGCCGATGGTACGCTGTATTTTGCTCAGGAATTCGGTTATTAATCAGCGATAATCCTGAATTATATAAAAACTGGGGATACTAAAGTATCTCCAGTTTTTATATGGAAAGGCTTCAGATATGCCGACAATAACCTTTCCTGACGGTGCTGTGTGCCGATGCTCTCTTTTACATGGGGCATAAGCAGTGAAGCGAGCACAGCCCTGCGGGAGGTCAGACAGGAGATTTTTATAGATGCTGATACCTTGGGGACGCCCATGATATTGGGCAGATGGGAGTTGGAAGAACATGAGAATAGGAACGGGATATGATGTTCACCGATTGGTGGAGGACAGAGAGTTGATTTTGGGCGGAGTAAAGCTCCCCTATGAAAAGGGACTGCTGGGACATTCGGATGCGGACGTGCTGCTGCATGCCATAATGGACGCCCTCCTGGGGGCGGCGGCGCTGGGGGATATCGGGAAACATTTTCCCGACAGCGATCCGGCCTATAAAGGCATATCATCGCTGGAGCTTTTGGGGAAAGTGGGGGAAATGTTGGAACAGCAGAGTTTTCTCATAGAGAATATTGACGCTACCATTATTGCCCAGGCTCCTAAAATGCGGCCTTATATGGAGGACATGCGGAAAAATATTGCCGGTGCCCTGGGCCTTGCTCCGGAACAGGTGAATGTGAAAGCCACCACAGAGGAGGGCTTGGGATTTACAGGCAATGGTGAAGGGATCTCTGCCCAGGCCGTCTGCCTGCTGACCAGTCCGTTCAACCTGGCGCTGGAGGCCGGTTCCCCTCCCAAATGCAAGGGATGCGGAGGATGCCCCAGAGAGTAAGCCTTAATTAGAAAAAACAGTTGACAAATCCTGCCTTTTTGCATATGCTGAATAGTAAGAAGAAAAGGCGATAGGCGGATAAATTCGTCTCAGTGGATGAGTTTATTCGCCTTTATAATGAGTATATCTGCCTTCATTATGGAAAGGAAAGCCCTGTCTGCAAAGGCGGGCAGGGGGGAGTTGATGAGATGGGCTTGATTCAGAACATCCGGGAGGAAATCCAGATTATCAAAGAACGTGACCCTGCGATACACTCCTCCATGGAAGTGTTTTTGTATCCCAGCTTTAAAGTTATGATGCACTATCGGATTGCCCACAAGCTGTACTTGAAAAAGCATTTTTTCCTGGCCAGATATATTTCCCAGAGAGGAGTGCGCAAGACGGGCATAGAGATTCACCCCGGCGCCCGCATCGGTAAAGGACTGTTTATTGATCACGGCAACGGTGTCATCATTGGGGAGACAGCTGTGATCGGAGATAATGTGACCATCTACCAGGGAGTGACGCTGGGGGGCACAGGCAAGGAGCATGGTAAGCGTCATCCAACGGTGGAGGACAATGTTATGATCAGTGCCGGGGCTAAAGTCCTCGGTTCTTTTACCATCGGCGCCAACTCCAAAATCGGGGCGGGAAGCGTAGTGCTGTCTGAAGTACCTCCGGGTTCCACCGTGGTAGGGGTGCCGGGGCGTGTGGTCAGGCGCAACAATCAGGCGCTGCCCAGGGAGGATCTTGACCAGGCCCTGCCTGACCCTGTAAGGGAAGATATTGCCGGTCTGATGCGTGCCAACACGGAATTGACCAACCGCCTTCTGGCTCTGGAGCAGGAGATAAAGCATTTGAAGGGCCCGGAAGGCAAACGTCCGGCCGATATGAAGGTTGAGTTCAGGGGACAGGGCATATAGTTTTTTATGGGAGCCTGGGAGGATATATGCCGGAAGGCACAGGAACTATTTGCGGACGACAAAGCCGCCATGCAGGATTCAGTGTGCGGGTTCAGGCAATCGGATGGACCGAAGCCGGCTGCAAGTACATTAGTTATGAATAGATTGTAGGGAAAGGATAAACCATATGGAGAACAAACTGCATTTTTATAATACATTAACCAAAAAGGTGGAGACCTTTATTCCCAATCGGGAAGGGGAGGTGGCCATGTACACCTGCGGCCCCACCGTGTACCATTTTGCCCACATCGGCAATCTGCGCAGTTATATTATGGAAGACTTGCTGGAAAAGACTCTGCGCTACATCGGCTATGATGTGAAGCGGGTGATGAACATAACGGATGTGGGACATCTTTCCAGCGATGCGGACACCGGCGAGGACAAGATGCTGAAGGGTGCAAAGCGGGAGCATAAATCTGTCATGGAGATCGCCGGGTTTTATACGGATGCTTTTTTCAGCGACTGCGGGAAGCTGAACATCAAGACACCTGATGTGGTGGAACCAGCCACCAACTGCATTCCGGAGTTTATTCATATGATTCAGACCCTGCTGGAAAAGGGGTATGCCTATGAGCAGGGGGGCAACATCTATTTTGATACTTCCCGGCTGGAAGAGTATTATGTGTTTTCCAACCAGAGTGAGCAGGAACTGCTGGTGGGTGTGCGGGAGGACGTGGATGAAGACGCCAACAAACGGAACAAGAGCGACTTTGTTCTTTGGTTTACCAAATCCAAGTTTGACGATCAGGAGTTAAAATGGGAAAGCCCCTGGGGACTGGGGTATCCGGGCTGGCATATAGAATGTTCCTGCATCAGTATGAAACATCTGGGTGAATATATGGACATTCACTGCGGCGGCGTGGACAATATCTTTCCCCACCATACCAACGAGGTGGCTCAGAGCGAGTCCTATCTGGGACATAAATGGTGCAATTACTGGTTTCATGTACATCATTTGAATGATAAATCCGGCAAGATGAGTAAGTCCAAGGGGGAGTTCCTGACAGTATCTCTGTTGGAGAAAAAGGGTTATGACCCGTTGGTATACCGCATGTTCTGTCTGCAGTCCCATTACCGTAAGCCGCTGGAGTTCTCTTATGAAGTGCTGGACAATATGACCGCTGCTTATGAAAAACTGGTGAAGCGCATTGCCTCCCTGGGAAGGGACGGAGAAGTGGACCAGGAGAAGTATGCTGCGTTTCGGACCAGGTTTGAGGAGGCTGTCTGTGACGATCTGAATTCTTCCATGGCAATCACTGTCCTGTATGACATGCTGAAAGAGGACATGAACGATGCCACAAAGTATGCGCTGGCAGAGGATTTTGACCACGTATTGTCCCTGAATCTCACCACGGCCCATGCGGCGAAGGAGTCGGGCCGCCAGGTGGATGCGGAACTGGAGCGCTATATTCTGGACAGGATCGAGGAGCGGAAAGCTGCCAAAAAGGAGAAGGACTTTGCCAGAGCGGATGCTATTCGGGCGGAATTGTTGGAACAGGGCATTGTGCTGGAGGATACGAGAGAGGGCGTAAAATGGAAGAAAGCATAAGCCTGCTGGAACAGATTCGCAGCAGCTTCCAATGCGGAGGAGTGGATATTCGTACCTATTCTCCCCTTACCATGGCGTATATAGGGGACGCCATATATGATCTGATCATCCGAACCGTGGTGGTGGAGCGGGGCAATCGTTCTGCCAATGATCTGCACCGGCGCACCACACAGTATGTGAACGCCGGCACTCAGGCCAAAATGATTGAGGCTTTGGCGGATTTTCTCACGGAGGAGGAGGCCGGTCTCTACCGCTGGGGCAGGAACGCCAAGTTTTATACCAAGGCGAAGAATGCTTCTGTGGCAGAGTATCGCCGGGCCACAGGGATGGAAGCCCTGCTGGGCTATCTGTACATGACGGGACGCACGGAAAGGCTGCTGGAACTGATTGGCGAGGGAATCCGGCGGGTGGGCATGGAACTTTAGCCCGAAGGATCCTTCGGCGGCTGAAAATGGGTAATAGCCGATAACGAATCGGCGCAAACAAAATAAGAAGGGGATATGTATGGGATACCAGGAACAGACAATAGAGGGCAGGAATGCGGTAATTGAGGCTTATCGCAGCGGTAAGCCCATCGAGAAGCTATATATTCAGGACGGATGTCAAGACGGCCCGGTCATGACCATTAAGCGGGAGGCCAGAAAGCATGAAACGCCCATAAAATACGTGGAAAGGGAGAGACTGGACCAGATGTCCGAGACGGGACGGCATCAGGGGGTCATAGCGGTGGCCGGAGCCTACGAATATGCGGAACTGGAGGATATTCTGAAGGCGGCCAGGGAAAAGGGGGAGCCTCCGTTTCTGTTCCTGCTGGATAATATTGAGGACCCCCACAACCTGGGAGCCATTATCCGCACCGCCAATCTGGCAGGCGCCCATGGGGTGATTATCCCCAAGAACAGGGCGGTGGGGCTGACGGCCACTGTGGCCCGTACCTCAGCGGGGGCTTTGAACTATACGCCGGTGGCTCGTGTCACCAATCTGTCCCAAACCATTGAGGAATTGAAAAAAGAAGGCATCTGGTTTGTCTGTGCGGATATGAATGGTACCCGGATGTATGACCTGAATTTGAAAGGGCCCATAGGCCTGGTGATCGGCAGCGAGGGTGAGGGCGTTGGAAGGCTGGTAAGGGAAAGATGTGATATGATCGCCTCTATCCCCATGAAGGGGGAAATCGACTCTCTGAATGCCTCTGTGGCGGCGGGGGTGCTGGCTTATGAGATTGTGAGGCAGCGAGCAACTATAGCGTGAAGGCAGCGGCAGTATGACAAATGCATGGCGGAATAAAACGCCCAGGGCGGAGCAAGCGGTTCGCAGCGGAGGGAGACGGGATGGAGCGGGAATACAGCCGGGTCAGCGATGAGGAATTGATAGACCGTCTGCGGGGCGGCGAAAGCCCTATTACGGACTACATTATGGACAAATATAAAAATCTGGTGCGCAGCAAGGCCAAGTCCATGTATATTCTGGGGGGCGACAATGAAGACCTGATCCAGGAGGGAATGATCGGTCTGTTTAAGGCTATCCGGGATTACGACTGCGGCCGGGATGCCAGCTTTTATACTTTTGCGGATCTATGCATCAGCCGACAGATGTATACGGCGGTACAGGCATCCCACAGACAGAAACACTGGCCTCTGAACACTTATGTGTCACTATATGGCAATGGGCGCGGCCAGGGCGACAACGAGGAATTGGAATTGGCGGAGGCATTGCCCCCGGACCAGGATCAGAACCCGGAGACATTGTTTATAGACCGGGAGCGGGTGGAGTATCTGGAGGGCCAGATCGACAAGGAACTCAGCAGCTTTGAGAAACAGGTTCTGGATCTGTACCTGACAGGCATGAGTTACAGCCAGATCGCCAGAGTGCTGGGGCGGGAAGAGAAATCAACAGACAATGCGCTGCAGCGGCTGAAGGGTAAAATAAAGAAGATGCTATAGAGTGTCTTCTTTATTTTTTTTTAATAATATTCCGGGAACATGTGGATTGACTTTCCCAAGGGGGCGGCATATAATTTTTACAGGCGACTGACTGGCCGGTCGGCTATTGGCTTTTGGATGTAACAGGCCGGTTTGACAGGAAAATATTGGGCATAAGATATGCGACTGTAGAAAGGAAATGCCTCATGATATCTAAAATAAGCGTAAAAAAACCATATACCGTATTGGTGGGAGTGGTACTGGCCATCGTGCTGGGTGTGGTGTCTTTCACCAGGATGACCACGGACCTTCTTCCCAACATCAGTTTGCCCTATGTGATCGTAATGACCACTTACGTGGGGGCCAGCCCGGAGACGGTGGAGATGGTGGTAACCAAGCCTGTGGAATCTTCCATGGCCACGGTCAGCAATATCGAAAGTATCAGTTCCGTCTCCTCGGAAAATTATTCCATGGTGGTGCTGGAGTTTGCCCAGTCGGCGGATATGAACGCGGTATCGTTGGAAATTCGGGAGAATCTGGACCAGATCAAGTCCTACTGGGACGACAGTGTGGGCAACCCCATTATTATGAAGCTGAACCCGGACATGCTGCCGGTGATGATGGTGGCCGTAGGGGTGGAGGATCTGGAGTACGCTCAGATCAGCGAATATGTCACGGATGTGCTGATGCCTGAGGTGGAGAGCCTGGAGGGCGTGGCCAGTGCCAGCGCAGTGGGCCTTCTGGAAGAGAGCGTCAATGTGATCATCCGCCAGGAGAAAGTGGATGCGCTGAACCGGCAGATCTGCGCGGCCATAGACGATAAGATGCGGGATGCGGAGGAAGAACTGGAGGAGGGCCGCCGGGAACTGGAAGACGGACAGCAGGAACTGGAGGACGGAAAGAAAGAAATAAAGGACGGCCTGAAGGAGATCAACAGCGGCAAAAAGGATCTCCAGGAAGGCAGGGACGAACTGGACAGGACCCAGGAGGAGACCGGGGCCAAACTGGCGGAGACCAAGAATCAGCTTTTGACAGCCAAAACCAGCCTGGAGTCCACCAGGATGACCCTGATTACCAATCTGGCCACCGCCAGAGGACTGCAGGCCGGTATAGATCAGATCAATAAGATTCAGGAGAGCACAAACAGCTACATAAGAGAGTATAACAGTCTGACGGGGGGCTTTTCCGCATCCGGTTCCGACGCGGATGTGGATGATGAGACCCGGGAGCAGATCCACCAGCTGAAGGAACGTTTTTTTGCCAGCGATATCGTAAAACAGATGGGTTCCAACGAACAGATGGCTTCTCTGCTTTCCAACCTGCGGGAACTGGACTGGGCGGATCCTGACAATTTTCAGACGGTGTATGTGAACCTGGGCATCATTACCGCAGGGGTATCCACCCAGCTTGCTTCTCAGCGGGGCAATCTGGAGCAGTCTCTGAACGCCCTGACCAACGGCCAGGGAGTGGGAGCCTTTGAGGGCATGGTCAATCGGACCGTGGCCGAACTGGACGAGAAGATCGGCCAGGTAAACAGCGGTTTGATTGAGGTGGAAAAGGGAGAATTGACTGCGGCGGTGGAGTTTGCCAATGCGGCTTCCCAGATCAATCTGGGTGAATATCAGATGGAACTGGCGCAGACCCAGTTGGATGCGGCCCTGGAGCAGATCAAAGCCGGGGAGGAGCAGCTGGAGACTGCCCGGGAGAAGTTGGAAGAAGGGGAAAAGCAGTTGGAGGAGGCGCGCCAGGAGGCATATGACAGCGCCGATATGACGGAGATACTCACGGTGGAGATGCTTAAGAATCTGCTGACTGCCCAGAACTTTTCCATGCCGGGGGGTTATGTGACGGAGGACGGCGTGGACTATCTGGTACGGGTGGGAGATAAGCCGTCCACCCTGGAAGAACTGCAGGCATTGCCACTGATGGATCTTCACATGGACGGGGTACCTGTGATCACGCTGGGAGACGTGGCGGACGTATTTTTTACGGACAATTCGGAGGAGATTTATACCAATGTGAACGGCAGTCCCGGCTGCATGCTGTCCATTCAGAAGCAGACAGGCTACTCCACCGGTGCGGTATCGGATCTGTTGTTAAAGCGTTTCTCGGATATGATGAAGGCGGACGAAAAGCTGCATGTGATCACACTGATGGATCAGGGAGTCTATATTGACCTGGTGATGGACTCCATAGTGAGTAATATCCTGATGGGAGGTCTGCTGGCCATTCTGATCCTGATACTGTTCCTGAAGGATCTGCGCCCCACCATGGTGGTGGCTTTCTCCATTCCCATCAGTCTGGTGACAGCCATCGTGTGCATGTATTTCAGCGGTGTGACACTGAACATTATCTCTTTGTCCGGCCTGGCGCTGGGCATCGGTATGCTGGTGGACAACTCCATCGTGGTGATTGAGAACATATATCGGATGAGGGGGGAGGGCAAGTCCATCCTGGAGGCGTCCATAGAGGGCAGCCGGGAAGTGACGGGTTCCATCATCGCATCCACCCTGACTACTGTGTGCGTATTTGCACCCATTGTCTTTACTGAAGGCATTACCCGTCAGCTGTTTGTGGACATGGGGCTGACCATCGCCTATTCCCTGCTGGCCAGCCTGATCATCGCCCTGACTGTGGTGCCTGCCATGGCCTCCAAGCTGCTCACCAGGACCAGGGAGCAGAAGGAGGGAAGATTCTTTGCTGCCTTATCCGGTGGGTATGTGAAGTTTCTTGACTGGTCCTTGCAGTGTAAAAGCCTGGTACTGGTGGTGTCGCTGGCCATGCTGGCCATCAGCTTCGCCCTGGCCTGGACCAATGGCACGGCTTTCATGTCGGATATGGACTCCACCCAGATGACCGTAAGCGTGAAGCTGCCGGAAGGCGCCACTCTGGAGGAGACCGGGAACCTCACGGACACAGTGGTGGAAAGGTTGTTGGAGATGGAGGATATCACGGATGTGGGGGCCATGGCCAGCACTTCTTCCCTGGCCATGCTCACCGGAGGCGGCAACAGCAGTACCCGCAGTACGGACATCTACGTGGTGGCCCGGGAGGACAAAACCCGGAGCAATGAGGAGATAGCCCGGGATATTTTGGAGAAGACGGCGGACCTGGGGGCGGAAATTACGGTGGACACCTCCAGCATGGACATGAGCGCCATGGGAGGCAGCGGTATCTCCATACAGGTACGGGGCCGGGAACTGGATACGCTGCGGCAGATTGCCGAAGAGGTGGCTGCCATCGTGGAGACCGTAGAGGGAACCAGCCAGGTATCCGATGGTATGGCCGAGAGCGGCGAGGAACTGCGTGTGGTCGTTGACAGGGAAAAGGCAGTGCAGTATGGTCTTACCGTGGCCCAGGTGTTTACCCAGATTGCTCCTAAGCTGGCGGATTCCAGCAATGCTACCACGCTGGCGGCGGCTGAAAAAGATTATGTGGTCTATGTGTCCCACGGCGGTGACACGGAACTGACCAGAGCCATGATGGAGGAACTGCCCATCAAGGGGACGGATGAGGAGGGCCGGGAGGTGGAGATTCCGCTGTCGGAGATCGCGGAACTGTCTCCGGCGGTGTCCTTAAGTTCCATCAGTCGGGCGGACCAGAATCGCTATATTGAGGTGTCGGCAGCCATAGCCGAGGGTTACAATGTGGGCCAGGTGTCCTCCAGGGTGGAGGCCCGGCTGGCGGACTATTCGGTACCCGAGGGCTATAGCCTGGTATTTTCCGGGGAGAACGAGATGATCAACGATGCCATCAGCCAGGTGCTGCTGATGCTCCTGCTGGCAGTGGTGTTCATGTACCTGATTATGGTGGCCCAGTTCCAGTCGCTGCTTCTGCCCTTTATCATTATGTTTACCATTCCTCTGGCTTTCACCGGGGGACTGCTGGGACTGTTTGTCAGCGGCAGTGAGATCAGCGTTATAGCGCTGATCGGGTTTGTTATGCTGGCGGGTATCATTGTGAACAATGGGATTGTGCTTATCGACTATATGAACCAACTGCGGGAACAGGGCATGGAGAAGCGGGAGGCCATTCTGACAGCGGGCCGTACCAGGCTGCGGCCGGTGCTGATGACGGCGCTGACCACCATTCTGGCCCTGTCCACAATGGTGCTCTCCAATGATATGGGTGCAGAGATGGCAAAACCCATGGCGGTCACCACCATCGGCGGGCTGTTGTATGGTACGCTGCTTACTTTGGTGGTGGTTCCCTGCATTTATGATATCTTTATCCGGGAAAAAAGGCAGTCGGGTCTTGCGGGAAAGTCCCGAAAGGGCGAAAGAAATATAGAAAAAGCGCCAAACAAAGTCGGAAGGCAGAAACACAGGGTTTCGCATAAGCGGGGTAAAGAAAAGCAATGAGAAAGATAACGGGATTTGAACCGAAAGAACAGATACCTGCAAAGGTTCTGCAACTCTATCAGGGCGTGATGGAACTGATTCTCCAGGGTGTGGATGTGCGCACTCTTAAGGTGTCTGATATTACCCAGAAAGCGGGGATCGGAAAGGGGACGGCTTACGATTATTTTGATACCAGGGAGGAGATCATCGTCAGCGCCATCCTCCATGTGATGGTGTGCATACAGGAGGAAGTGGGGGCCGAACTGGCCCGGCGTACCGGTTTTTTTGACCGGATGGAGTATCTGCTGGAGGTACTGGAGGAGAAAATGGAGGAGCGGGAGTGTTTTCTGCATTTTATCCATCTGTTGACGGACACCTCCATCTGCGGCCTGAAACTCCAGGAGCGGATCAAGGAGGAGGGGCAGGAGAACTATACCCTTGTGACCATGTTGACAGACATGATCCGGCAGGGCATGGAGAGCGGGGAACTGCGCACGGATCTGCCGGTGGGATACCTTTGCTATGCGGTGAGTTCTCAAATTGTCTGTTTTATGGCCAGCGTCAGTTTCCCCGATATAGGGCAGATTACGGCAGAAGAATTGAAACCCCTGATTCTCAGCCAGATGCGGGAGAGTTATGGACGGAAGGCTTGAAATAGATGATTTAATGTGCTATAATTCTATCAGTCTTGCCAGCGGCGGACGGCAAATGCAGAGATATGGGGATGGGGCAGATGCAGCAGACATTATATAGCATGGTAAAGGTGAACAATGAGATCGAGTTGTGTGAAGTGGGTGACATGGACTGTAAACAGGCCATAGAGCGGGAGCTGCTGCAGAATCGAATCTCATACTTTATACGATGGAACAAGGGGGGACTCTTCCGCCTGGGCCGCAAGAAGGATTACTGCATCTTCTGCGTCAACGACAATGCGGCGGAGGAGGCGGAGGCGGTGGTCAACACCCTCTGCGAGCAGCGCGGATTCCATGTACGCTTTCTGCTCCGCAGGGCCAGAAACAAATACTTCTGACATTGAAAAATTGTGTAAAAAATTTGTGCAATTAATGTTGACAAATGCAGATACTTTTGGTAGAATATTTTTTGTGGTTGAGAGATCGTCACAACCCGCTGCTGTGGCTCAGTCGGTAGAGCGTCGCATTGGTAGTGCGGAGGTCACGGGTCCGATTCCCGTCAGCAGCTTTAAGAAACCCTGTAGATACAGGGTTTTTTGTTATCCAGAATCAAAAATCTATGCCTGGCGGAAAAAAGTCAATATAGTTTTGAATTTAGATATGTATTTATCAATAAAAATTCTAGTTTGATAGCTTCAGTTAAGAAAGGTAAGTTAAATGATTAAAGAAAAAGAGTTTTTAGATTTTCTTTTGGAAAGATTCAAAATAGAAAGAGATAAGTTTGACAGATCTGGTGTGTATGCATATACGCAGCGTTTACTTGCTTATAATTCAAATAAGATTGAAGGGAGTACACTGACTGAGGAACAGACAGCTTCTTTGTTTGATAATGGAACGCTGCCTAAGTCAGATGATTATTACAGGGCAAAAGATGTTGAGGAAATGAATGGGCACTTTCTCATGTTTAATAAAATGTTGGATACATTGGATGAGCCTTTATCGCAGGATTTGATAAAGCAATTCCACTATGAGTTGAAATCAGGGGTGTTTGAGGATCGAGCCAACGGATATGCCATCGGTGATTATAAGCAGCGCCCTAATATGATTGGTATGTATCAGACTGTAAGACCAGAAAATGTTGCCCAAGAGATGTATTTGCTTCTGGATTGGTATGGTGGGCAGAAAATAAATATTTCTGTATTGGCTGAGTTTCATGCCAGATATGAGAGTATACATCCCTTCCAAGATGGTAATGGTAGGACAGGCAGACTAATTCTTTTCAGAGAGTGTCTAAGAAATGGTATTGTACCAGTTGTGATTGAAGATGTAAATAGAAATGAGTATTTAGAGGCTTTGAAAGAATATAGAGAAGAAAAATCCCCAAATAAGTTAATTAGATTATTTGAAAAAGAGCAGCAGTTTTATTTAGATAAGTGCAAGTACTTTATGTGATGTCGAAATGAATGTTCAGTTTCATTGTTGGACAGAAGCTATGCTGACATCAAACATAGAGGCGATTCGGTGTTGACTTTCTTTTCTATCCAAATACAGATTCACTGCGTATATCTTATCTTCAATGGATACTTTTCTTTTAGACATAAAATATGCTCCCTCCTAAGCAGCAAGTTTTATTATTTCACTTGTCTGCCTAGAAGGGAGCATATCAATTTGACAACAACCTCTTTTTCATGGGTTACAGATCTATCAGCCGTTGGCGTTGGGTAACATTCCGTCCTGCTGGAATTGTAGCATGTCCAGATGCTGCTGCCTGCGCAGTTCAATTTCGATCCTGTGCTGGTTCAGCACTGCCTCGTAGTTAGGAGACAGGAAGAAAAGTGTGTTGTGGCAGCAGGTGCTCTGTACCAGCGGGTTTGTATAGGATACCGTACCGTCAGGAGCCACGGTGGCTACGGTGGAACCTGCCGCCAGGGAAGGATCTTCCGCAGGCAGTCTTGTGGCCAGGCCGAGAATAGCGAAAGGACATTCCGCGCTGGCGGGCAGGCCGTCGTACTCACAGACAAGGCCGCTGTAATGTACGTCGCACACATCGGTGGGAACCGTCTCAGGTGCGAAATACTCCGAACGCAGGGAGGTCTCCGGGCAAACACCGGGATTGGGCAGCTTGCCGGAATCTTTGCACACGGTATATTGGATTACTCCTGCAGGCACATAGAATGCCTGGTTGGGCAGGTCCTCATGTATTTTTTCCATCACGTTGTGCCAGATCTTTTTGGCGATATTGGTCTCGTTATTTTCATCCCTTCTGCTGTACATATGCACATTGTTGTCATACCCCACCCAGGTGGCACAGGTATAATAGGGCGTATAGCCTGCAAACCACACGTCCACATTGCTGGAAGTGGTACCGGTCTTACCGGCTATTGCCATTTCCCTGTTAAAGTTGGTGGAGGTTCCGGTACCCTTGGTCACCACATCCACCATGGCTTCCGTAAGCAGGAACGCAGTGGATTCCTGCAGTACCTGGCGGCTGTTTCCATAGCCGGTGTTGTCCAGAATCACATTGCCGTCTGCGTCTTTGACATGGGTGTATAGTTTGGGCTCGTTGTATACGCCGCCGTTGGCGATGGTGGCGTATGCGGCAGTCAACTCCAGAGGAGTGACGCCATCGGTCAGGCCCCCCAGCGCGGTGGCCTGGTTTACGTCCCCCAGTACCTGGTTTCCCACCACCTTGCCGGTGGTCAGGGTGGAAAAGCCGAAATTAAGCAGATATTCATAGGCCAGCTTCGGCGTGATCTGGGTGATGGTTTTCACGGCGATGATGTTCATGGACTGCTCAATGGCGTAGCGCACGGACACAGGCCCCTTGTAAGTCTCTCCATACCAGTTGCGCACCGGGGTGCCGTCCGCATAGTTAAAGGCGGCGTCTATATACATATTGGCCAGGGTGATGCCGCAGCTGTCCAGGGCGGGCGCGTAAGCCGCCAGCACCTTGAAAGTGGACCCGGGCTGACGTATGGCATCGGTGGCCCGGTTGAAGGTGAGCCGCCCTTCCTTGGTTCCGCGGCCCCCTACGATGGCGCGGACATAGCCGGTTTCCTGCTCTATGACAGCCAGGGCAGTCTGGGGCTGAGGGGTGAGGTGATAGTCTTCGTCCCAGTCGTCTCCCTCTTTCAGCAGGGAACTGCGGTATTGCTCGATGGCCTCCAAAGCGGCTTCCTGGGAAGTGAAGATCAGGTTGAACTTCTTATCCACGTTCTCCCGGAAATATTTGGTCATCATTTCCTTACTGTAGTTGTCCCGGCTGCCGTCCGCATGGGTGATGGTCAGTGCATAGTCCAGCAGCCATTTCACATTGGGCGGGAAATTGTCGGGATTGGCCACCTCGGCATCGGCGATGGCCTGGATCTTGGGATCCATGGTGGTTATGATCCGCAGACCGCCGGAATACAGCATGAATTCCGTTTGGGTCTCGTTATAGCCTGCCGCCAGCAGATCCTTTTTGACCTGCTGCTGCACGGCGTCCACAAAGTAGCTGCTGGCGGAACTGTTGGCCAGATACTCAATGTTGTGGCTGTCAATTCGATCGTACACATTGTCGGCCATGGCTTCGTCATACTCTTCCTTGCTGATAAAATCCAGCCGCAGCATGTTGTTCAGGCATGTTTCCCGGCGCTTGGCGTTTCCCTCGGGATGACGGATGGGATTGTAGCGGGATGGATTCTGGGTAATGGCAGCGATTACCGCGCATTCCGACAGGGTCAGTTCGCTGCAGGATTTGCCAAAATACCGCTGGGCCGCCGCCTCTACCCCCAGGGTGTTCTGCCCCAGGTTGATGGTGTTCATATAGCGTACCAGGACCTCGTCCTTGCTCAGGGTTTTGGTCAATTCAATGGCCAGGTACTGTTCCTGGAGTTTCCGCTTGATCTTTTTGATCAGATTGTCCCCTTCGGAGGTCCAACTGGTAAAGATTGTATTTTTCAGGAGCTGCTGGGTGATGGTGCTGGCTCCCTGGGTCTCGTCACCCAGGGTTTTAACAAATTGATAACCGGAGCGCAGCATGGCTTTATAATCAATACCATTGTGCTGATAGAAGCGCTCGTCCTCCAAAGCCACAAAGGCATGGGCCAGATTTTCCGGAATCTTGTCCTGGGTCACGATGATCCGGTTGGAGTTGACGGCTATGAGCTCGTCCAGCTTGTTGCCTTCGCAGTCATACACGAAGGTAGCGGCACCTATGGGAGCCACATCGTTGGGGGTGATTTGGGGAGTGGAAGCCAGGATCCCTTTGTACATACCGATGCCTGCGGAAGCGCCGACGACGCCCAGACCCATAAAGCAGATCAGGCAGAGTTTTAACACCAGCAGTCCGGCTTTCCTCCCTATTTTCTGTGATTTGGAGTTCAGAGCCTTTTTCTTGGCCCGAACGCCCTTTTTGCTATAATTCATATGGAGCCTTCCTTTCAATATGGTAAAACGATGCAGGGTCCAAACCCTATTCGCACATTATACCAAATATCTTCTGGTAAATAAAGGGGGGTCATGCAGATATTAAGAATTGTTCACAAAAATTTCTTAAATTAATCAGAAAGTGTTGGCCTGTGAAAGAGGGTTTTGGTATACTGTTAAAGAATACGCGGAACACTAAAACAAAATCCAGGGAACATACGGAACTAAAAACAGTATGTTCCCGTACATCGCACTGATGAATGCCTGGACGCATAAGGCGTTCAGACATTCATCACCGGGAATGTGCGTTGGCAGGGAACATACGGAACTACAATAAGGAGGTAGAGCTATGGCATCGGAACAGAGCGGGGATTACCGGGTGCTGTTGGCGGGAGGCCAGGGGGAGATCGTGGAGAAGAAATCCCGTTTCATTGCTACGGTGCGGAGCGCAGCCACCGAGCAGGAGGCGGCTTCCTTCATCGAGGAGATGAAGAAAAAATACTGGGATGCCAGGCATAATTGCAGCGCTTTTGTCATCGGCAGCAGGGGAGAGATGACCCGCTGCAGCGACGACGGGGAGCCAGGCGGCACGGCGGGCAGACCCATGCTGGAGGTGCTGCTGGCAGAGGAAATCCGCAACGTGGCAGTGGTGGTGACCCGGTATTTCGGGGGCACGCTGCTGGGCACGGGCGGCCTGGTCAGGGCATATACCATGGCGGTGAAAGAGGGGCTCCGCAACTGCGTAACAGGTGTTATGCGTCAGGGGCTGGAAATCGTCCTGCAGACAGATTATAACGGTGTGGGAAAGGTTCTCTACATATTGGGACAGCATGGTCTGGAACCGGCGGACAGCCAGTATGGGCAGGAGGTACAACTTACCGTCAGGATTCCCGGAGATCTGGCCATGCGGCTGCAAAAGGAACTGGTGGAGGCCACCTGCGGCAGGTTGGGATGGACATGCGAAAGGGAAATAAGTTTTATTGACAAAAACTGCCCTTGATCGTAAAATGGACAGGTATAACAGTATTTCTCGGAAAGGTGGTGGTTTTTTATGAAGAGCAGCAACGGCAGTAGTGAGCCCGCTCCGGGTCGAAGTTGGAGAACCATAAAAAATCATCATAAGGAGAAATGCTATGGAGCAGTTGAAAGAATTTGAGACGATACAGGAACTGCTGCAGACGCAGCAGTACACCCGGCTCCGCCAGCTTCTGGTGGACTTAAATGACGCGGATATTGCCGCGTACATGGAGGAACTGCCGGAGCAGAGCATGGTCAAGGCTTTTCGGATCCTGCCCAAGGATCTGGCGGCGGATATCTTTTCCTATTTGGAGGTGGACCGCCAGCAGACCGTCATCACCTCCCTGACGGACCGGGAGGCTGCCAATATCATTGACAATCTGATGGCCGACGATGCGGTGGACCTGCTGGAGGAGATGCCGGCCAATGTGGTGAAGCGTCTGCTGGAGAATGCCAGCCCGGAGACCCGCCGGGATATCAACCATCTGCTGCGTTATCCGGAGGATTCTGCGGGCAGCATCATGACGGTGGAGTATGTGGACTTGAAGGAAAGCCTGACGGTGGAGGGGGCTATTGACCGAATCCGCGCGGTGGGATTGGACAGCGAAACCATCAATATCTGCTATGTGCTGGACGGACAGCGTAAACTTCTGGGCACGGTGGCCCTGCGCTATCTGCTGCTGAGTCAGCCCGATGAGATCATCGGGGAGATCATGCACGAAAATGTGGTGTCGGTGCACACCCATGCCGATCAGGAGGAAGTGGCCCGGAAGTTCCAGAAGTACGGCTTCACGGCCATGCCGGTGGTGGACAATGAGAACCGCCTGGTGGGCATTATCACGGTGGATGATATCGTGGACGTCATCGAGGAAGAGGCCACGGAGGATATGGAAAAGATGGCGGCTCTGGTGCCCAGTGACAAGCCTTATATGCGTACCTCCGTATGGGAGACTTATAAAAAGAGGATTCCCTGGCTGCTGCTGCTGATGGTCTCCGCCACTTTTACCGGAAGCATTATCACTTCTTTTGAGGATGCGCTGAGCGTCTATGTGGCACTGACCGCCTTCATTCCCATGCTCATGGACACCGGCGGCAACGCGGGAGGACAGGCCAGCGTTACCATCATACGCGGACTCTCCCTGGGGGAGATCGGCTACGGGGATGTGCCGAAAATTGTATGGAAAGAACTGCGCACCGCAGCTCTCTGCGGAGGCACTTTGGCGGCGGCCAATTTTGCCAAGCTGATGCTGTTTGACCGGGTGGGACTGGCTGTGGCGCTGGTGGTGTGCCTTACACTGGTGGCGGCGGTGGTGATGGCCATGCTGGTGGGATGCCTGCTTCCCATGGCGGCCAAGAAACTGGGCTTTGACCCGGCGGTGATGGCCAGTCCCTTCATCACCACCATTGTGGATGCCCTGTCACTGCTGGTATATTTCCAGGTGGCCGGGATGGTACTGGGATTATAGCCTGAGTAATTGGCTCTGGCAGCCGGTTGGAGGCTGGGGAAGCGGACGGGAACGGAACAGCCCGGGGGTGTGACAGGACCGGCGCAGGACAGGAGAGGTAGGGATGAGCAAATATTGTGCCACGGAAGACAATGCCATACGGATTGAGGAAATGAATCCCACCTTCCTGTTTACCTGGAAGGGTACCCGGACAGAGCCGGAGGAAGCCTATCACTGCCATGATATTGCGGAACTGGCCTTTGTGATGTCCGGAACGGGAAAGTACCGTATAGAGGGACAGGTTTATGAGGTGGGCGAGGGGGATTTGCTGTTTTTTAAACCCGGTGTACACCACCAGGCGCTGTATGTGCCCGAGGCGGAAGTGCCCGCCACCGAATTTTTTGTGGGCTTCTGCGATGTACAGCTGCCGGGCCGGGAGTCGGGGGATGTGCCGCTGCCCGGCGGAGGCTATATCCTGCATACCAGCGGGGAACTGCGCCAGAGGATTTTTCGGATCTGCTCTTCCATGGAAGCGGAGAGTGCGGTGTGCTGGCAGGGACGTTACCATATGCTGAAGGCATATCTGATGCAGCTGTTATTGCTGATCCTGAAGGAGCAGTCTCCCCCTCCCCAGGCCATGCAGGGATATTCCTTCGATTCGGTGAACAAGAAATATGTGGTGGAACAGATCGTAAGCTATTTTGAGGATCATTACAGCGATAAGATCTCTCTGGATACCATTGCGGAAAATATGTACCTTAGCCCGTTTTATATATCCAAGATATTCAAGAGCGAGACAGGGGACACCCCCATTCGGCATCTGATCAATATCCGGCTGGAGAGAGCCAGAGAACTGCTGCTTCAGGGATCGGAAATGTCTGTCCAGGAGGTGGCAGCCGCCGTGGGCTACGATGATGCGTACCATTTCAGTAAGCTGTTCAAGAAATATTATGGAAAATCCCCTTCCCAGATTCGCAAGGAAGGGGTCTGAGGCAGCGGTCTTTGACAGAAAAATAACAAGCTGTATTTTTTTCGGTACAGCTATTGCATGTGCCCGGAAATCTGATAGAATAGTGAATGTAAGGGGTTACACCAACATTTTAAACCATTGGCGGAGGTTACAGGGTATGAGGTATTTTTTTGAATCAAAGATTGAGAAGAAGGAGAAGGGGTATATGATCCAGATCCCCTTTAACATCTGGGAGGTATGCAGACAGCGTGATGTGATTCAGGCGGATATTGTGCTGGACAACGCTCTGATTGACTGTGAACTGATTCCCCAGGAAAAGGGTAACTATCAGATTCATATCGAGGATGAGGACGCGGTGAAAGTGGATCTGGGGAAGAGCCACAAGATCCTGCTCCATGTGACGGGCAGCCTGATCAAGATGGACCAGAACAGTCCTTACAGTTTTGAGAATCCCATCCGCAGGATTGACAGCATGGAAGTGATCATACAGCCGGAGGACGGGCTGTGCGGACAGTCCTGCGTGGCCATGCTGGCCGGCGTGACCATTGCGGAAGTCATCAGCGTTATGGACTGCCGGGAGTGGCAGGCTACCATGGGCAGGGTGATATCGGCGCTGAATTATTACGGCATTGATCACACGGATATCATCATGTACACCGAGGGCCGTCCTACCGTACTGCCCAAGTGTTGTATTCTGATGGAGAAGATGGGGCGTTTCTGCCACTATCTGGTACATTATGACGGTAAGTTCTATGACTCCAACCTGGGCGTGCTGGAGGAGTATGACATGGATAAACTGCTGGGATACCTGGAGATCAAATGCTGATCAGGGAACAAAGGGAGGGGGCCGCATGGAGATGCGGTTCCCTCCCGCTTTATATATCAGTAACATTTGCCCGGCAACCGGGAGGCCGAAGAGAGAGCCCTGAAGATACTTATGAAAAGGAAGGAATGGCATTCCGAAGAAATATAAAATAAGTATAAAATCCTTCCAAACCGTCAAAAATGAGTAAAAAAGAGAAAACACTAGAAAATAAGAGATAGAAGCAGACATATCAGAGATAAATACCTCTGCATGCAGTTGCAAACCGCCGCATATGAAACTAATATATGTTCCAGAGATTAGCACTCGACATAAAAGAGTGCTAACAAGACAAAGTACCAGATAAGGAGGCAGACAATATGAAGTTAGTACCCTTAGGCGACAGAGTTGTATTGAAGCAGTTGGTGGCTGAGGAAACCACCAAGTCCGGCATCGTACTTCCCGGACAGAACAAGGAAAAACCCCAGCAGGCGGAGGTAATTGCGGTTGGCCCCGGCGGCGTGGTGGACGGCAAGGAAGTGAAGATGGAGGTCAAAGTTGGTGACCATGTTATCTTCTCCAAGTATGCGGGCACGGAAGTGAAGCTGGACGAGGACGAGTATATCATCGTGAAGCAGAACGACATCCTGGCAGTGATCCAGTAACAGGCGGGTTTGTAAGAATCAATTAAAGAAAACGGAGGCGTATACATTATGGCAAAGGAAATTAAGTATGGCGCGGAGGCGCGCGCAGCCCTGGAGTCCGGCGTGAACCAGCTGGCTGATACTGTCAGAGTAACATTGGGACCCAAAGGAAGAAACGTGGTGTTGGATAAGTCTTTCGGCGCTCCTCTGATCACTAACGACGGCGTTACCATCGCCAAGGAGATCGAGTTGGCAGACGCATTTGAGAACATGGGCGCACAGCTGGTAAAAGAAGTGGCTACCAAGACCAATGATGTGGCGGGTGACGGAACCACCACAGCTACTGTTCTGGCACAGGCCATGGTGAACGCAGGCATCAAGAACCTGGCGGCGGGGGCCAATCCCATCATCCTGAGAAAGGGTATGAAAAAAGCTACGGACTGCGCTGTGGAGGCCATTGCAGGCATGAGCCAGAAGGTGAACGGCAAGGAGCATATCGCCAGGGTGGCGGCTATCTCCGCAGGTGACGAGGAGGTTGGCCAGCTGGTGGCGGACGCCATGGAGAAGGTCAGCGGGGACGGCGTCATCACCATCGAGGAGTCCAAGACCATGCAGACCGAACTGGACCTGGTAGAGGGTATGCAGTTTGACAGAGGATATATTTCCGCCTATATGGCTACGGATATGGATAAGATGGAGGCAACTCTGGATAATCCCTATATCCTGATCACTGACAAGAAGATTTCCAACATCCAGGAAATCCTGCCTCTGCTGGAGCAGGTGGTGCAGTGCGGCGCGAAGATGCTGATCATTGCCGAGGATGTGGAGGGCGAGGCTCTCACCACTCTGATTGTAAACAAACTGCGCGGCACCTTCAATGTGGTGGCCGTGAAGGCTCCCGGCTATGGCGACAGAAGGAAGGCCATGCTGGAGGATATCGCCATCCTCACCGGCGGTACTGTGATCAGCTCCGAACTGGGCTATGAACTTAAGGACACCGACATGTCCATGTTGGGCCGGGCCAAGTCCGTGAAGGTACAGAAGGAGAACACGGTGATCGTGGACGGCGAGGGTGACAAGGATGCCATTCAGAGCCGTATCTCCCAGATCAAGATGCAGATTGAGGAGACCACCTCTGATTTTGATAAGGAGAAGCTGCAGGAGAGACTGGCCAAGCTGGCCGGCGGCGTAGCGGTAATCCGGGTGGGCGCTGCCACCGAGACTGAGATGAAGGAAGCCAAACTGCGTCTGGAGGACGCTCTTGCGGCTACCAGGGCTGCCGTGGAGGAAGGCATTATCTGCGGAGGCGGTTCTGCTTATATCCACGCTGCCAAGGAAGTGGCAAAGCTGGCTGAGACCATGGAGGGCGATGAGAAGACCGGCGCCCAGATCGTGCTGAAAGCCCTGGAGGCGCCCCTGTACCACATCGCTGCCAACGCAGGCTTAGAGGGCAGCGTGATCATCAATAAAGTGGGTGAATCCGCAGTGGGCATGGGCTTCGACGTGCTGAAAGAGGAATATGTGGATATGGTGAGCGCAGGGATTCTGGATCCTGCCAAGGTGACCAGAAGCGCACTGCAGAACGCTACCAGCGTTGCCAGCACCTTGCTGACTACCGAGTCCGTTGTGGCAAACATCAAGGAGGAGACCCCTGCAATGCCCGCAGGCGGCGGTATGGGCGGCATGATGTAAGCCTTTGATGCTAAAAATCGCATAAGCCAATTATAGACGGCCCGGCAGAGCGAAAACTCTGCCGGGCTTTGTAATATGGGCGGGCCGGTGGGAGACACAGAGGCGAAAGAGAAGGAGAAAACCATGAGAAAACTGTATTTTGCCCGGCATGGGCAGACCGTATGGAATGTGGAAAACAAAATCTGCGGCGCCACGGACATTGCCCTGACAGAGCAGGGACATGAGCAGGCTATGGAGTTGGGACGGCTGATCGCGGAAGGGGATTACCAAATTGACCAGATTCTGTATTCTCCGCTGGTGCGGGCTGCCGACACCGCCCGTCATATCCACCGCGTCACCGGGATTCCCCTGCGGGAGGAAGTTCGGCTAAAAGAGCAGAATTTCGGAAAATGGGAGTCAACTCCCCGGGACGGAGCACAGTTCCGGGCGGCGAAGGCCCAGTTTGTAAATCGAAACCAGGGCGGCGAGTCCATGATGCAGATGGCCCAGCGGATCTACAATCTGCTGGACGAGCTGCGCGGGGAACCGGAAGCCAGAACTTACCTGTTGGTGGCCCATAACGGTATCGCCAGAATCGTGCAGTCCTATTTCACGGATATGACCAATGAGGAATTCGCAGCCTTCGGCATCGGTAACTGCCAGGTGCTGGCATATGAATGGTAGAAGTTGTCAATCCGAAAATATGGAACCGTTCGAAAGAGGACAAAACAGAAAAATGTTATTAGTAATGAATATTGTTGATTTTTCGGTAGAAAATAGTATAATGGAAACATAAAAACTATTAGGTGGTGGGCAAATGCTGATATCTTACAAATTTAAAAATTTCTGTTCGTTTTCTGATGAGGCGGAGTTTGACCTGTTAGCGCCCGGGAACAAAGTAAAGCACAGATTCCCGGATAATTATGTGGAGACAGAAGCGGGGTATGATCTCCTGAAAACGGCGGTGGTAGTCGGGGAAAACGCAGGGGGGAAGACCAATTTTATCAGTAGTCTTTCCTTCTTTAAAAGTTTATTTGCGAATAATGAAAGGGTGCGCACCTATAAAGGGCTTGTAAATTTTAATACACTGAAAGAGGCCGGAGACAGGGAACGCTATGCGGAGCAGGAGTTTGACATCCAGGTGATGAGTAAAACGGGAGGGATCTATCACTATCACTTGACGATTGACGGGTATAGTATCGTTAAAGAGATGTTTTCCTCTAAAAGCGCGAAGAGCAATCAGGAAAAAATGATTATGTCCGTGACAAGGGAAGAACTTGACACGGAAAGCAAAAAGGGCGCAGTCCGAGCGATGTATGAGGTGATGCTGGATAATTGCAGCAAAGAATTTGAAATCGTGTTTGAACGGGCGACTATAACCGAGGAGAACCTGGGCCTTTTTGTAGCCAGGCTGGCCATTTTGGGAGAACCCCGCGCGCAGGAATTGGTCGGCTGGGTAAACAACAGATTAAACGTTGAGAATCAGGAATTTAATTATTCCATATATAAAGAACTGCGAAACACAGAGGAGGATATAAATATTATCAGAGATCCCCGCTTTCTGGATATCCTTCGGATGGTGGATTACAGTATTGAGGGCATTGAAATAGACGAGGAAAAACCCTTCAGCGCCAGTAAGATTGTGCGAGTCACAAAGGCCGGACAGAAGTTTTCCAGGGAACTTAAAAGAGACTCGGGAGGCGTCAGAGAATTCTTTGCATGGGCTGTCCAGCTGTTCCGGGTGGTTTATGAAGATAAAGTGGTCTTTGCGGACGAGATGGACAGGGTGATCAACCCCATTCTGGCAGAGAGGATGATTTCTTTTATCAACGGAAAGAAACATTGGGGGCAATTTATTTTTTCCAGCCACAATGTGCTGCATCTGGACTTGAAGAATTACATGAAGGAACAGATCTATTTTGTGACGAAAGACAGGGACAGCCTGAACTCGGAACTGTACTCGTTGGCTGACTTTCCGGATATACGCTATGAGACAACAAAGATATACGAATTTTACATGAAGGGGATTTTGGGAGGAACCGCGTTTGAGTAGGCCAAAGAGAGAACTTCGGAAAAAGTATGTCGTCTTCTGCGAGGGGGATACGGAGTACAATTATATCGATGCAATGCGGCTCAACCAGGGGGTGGAACTGGCTCTTAAGCCGGTCAATATGCAGGGCGGGGGATATGTCGGTTTCTTGGAGCATATCAAAAAAGAGGCAGATAATAACTGTCTGGCCAAGTTCATCATCATTGATTTCGACAGGGCCAGAAAACATCCGGGAGAACTGCCCCGGTTGAAGGAATTGATGGAGTATTGCAAACTGCAGAACGAACGTAAAAAGATTCCTCATTTCCTGATATTGGATAATCCTGATTTTGAGTATGTCGCATGTCTACATATAGAAGCGTATCATGGACAGGATGTAAGGAAATATATAGAACAGACGCTGGGCCTGGGGGATATGGAGAAATTTAAGGCCATGAGGGATGTATATGGCTATCTCAATACAAAAGGCAACTCATTTGAACGCATGTTATCCAGACTGAAGAAAAAAATTGTGGTAAATCATTACCAGATCAATAAATCAGGCTTCGAAATCAAAATATCCGATACGGAAGTCTTTTGGGAGCATGAAAATGAAAGAGGCTCAAACATTAATGAGTTTTTTGATGTAATCAGTTGGTAGGGGATATGGGGAACTGAAAACAGCATATACCCGGAGGGGGCACTGAATGAAAAACGGACGCAGGGCGGCCGGGGATATGCGGAACTATAAATTAGGAGGAAAAATGAAATCAGCAGCGGAATTACAGGCATTACTAAGACAAATTGACCATAAGAGTTATCCGGCCTACAAGGACACCCGGGGGCAGTATCAGTTCCAGCAGTATGTGTTGTCCATTGACCATGTGCAGGGAGACCCTTTTGCGGCTCCTTCCAAGGTTAGCCTGATAGTGCCGGGGAAGGTGGCAGGCTTTGACAAGGGCTGCTATGGGGAGAGGCACAGGCGGATCGCTTTTCAGGACTATCTGCTCCGCCGTATGGCGGCCAAAATCAGGGAGTATTCCTTCAAAGCCAAAGGATCCGGCAAAAGCGGACTGCTGGGCATCAGTCAGCCGGGGCAGGAAATCCTGGAGCGGAGCGCCTGCACGGTGAATCCTTCGGACGGCCAGGTGACAATCCGTATGGAGATCGGTTTTCCGGCCAACGGGCGCACCATTAACGCAGGGGAATTGGTAAAAATCCTGTTTGACTTCCTGCCGGTGTGCGTGAAGCAGACTCTGTTGGCGGCATCCTGTCCCAAAGATGGTCTGGAGAAAGTGCTGTATCTGGCAGATGACCAGCTTTATATCCGGCAGCAGTTAAAGGAGAGGGATCTGGTGGCCTTTGTGGCGGACGGAGCCATTTTGCCCCGCAAATCCGGGGTGTCATCCCAGCCCATGAAGGATGCGGTGGCCTTTGCCAGTCCCGGGGAGATGGCTGTGACTTTGGAACTGCCCCACAGGGGAACGCTCCGGGGGATGGGGATCCGCAAGGGGGTGACGCTGATTGTGGGAGGCGGTTACCATGGCAAATCCACCTTACTGGAAGCATTGGAAAAGGGGGTCTATGACCATATTGCCGGAGACGGCAGGGAGTATGTACTCACCGACGACAGCGCCATGAAATTGCGGGCGGAGGACGGCAGGAGCATCCAGCAGGTGGATATCTCCATGTTCATCCGCAATCTGCCGGGGGGCAAGGACACCGGGCATTTTTATACGGAGGATGCCAGCGGCAGTACTTCCCAGGCGGCGGCCACGGTGGAAGCCGTGGAGATGGGGGCCGGGGCTTTCCTTATCGACGAGGACACCAGCGCCACCAATTTCATGATCCGGGACGAACTGATGCAGCGGGTTGTCAGCCGGGATATGGAACCCATCATCCCCTTTATCGACCGGGTGCGGGAACTGTATGAAAATTACGGGATTTCAACCGTGCTGGTGGCGGGAAGCTGCGGTTCCTATTTCCATAAAGCGGACTGCATCCTGCAGATGAATAAGTACCGTCCCATGGAGATTACGGCGCTGGCGAAAAAGGAGGCGGAACAGTTTCCCTATACTCTGGGAAGCGCCCCTGCGGCAGGAAAGCCGGATTTCCACCGGGTCGTAAAGGCAGACCAGGCGTTTGCCAGGGACGAACGGATCAAGATGAAAACCATGGGGCTGGACGGCTTCTCCATCAACAGGGAAACCGTGGACATGCGTTATGTGGAACAGCTTGCGGACAGCGAGCAGCTCACGGCCCTGTCCCATATGATCCGGCATATGAAATGCCGCTGCTTTGACGGACGGAAAACCCTGCAGCAGGCAGTGGAGGCCCTGTACGAAGAAGTGGAGAAAAACAGTTTTGCAGCTTTCTGTCCGGGGAGGGAGAGCCTGCCGGGCAATCTGGCCATGCCCCGCCGCCAGGAACTGTACGCGGCGCTGAACCGCTGCCGGGAACTGGTACGCATATAGGAAGGGAGTGCCGCTGCCAGGAATTGGTGCGCATATGGGAAGAGAATGCCGCGCCAGGAATTGGTGTGCATATGGGAAGGGAATGCCGCGCCAGGAATTGGTGCCCATATGGGAAGATGGCGCCGCTGCCGGAAACCTGTATGCATATAGAGAAAAATGTCCTCTACGGAATAAGGTAGATCAGATATAAAAACAATATTTGGAGGAGAAGTATAAATGAATGTAGAATACAGAACCCGGAAAGACCTCCCCTGTGATCAGTTATATCAGTTATTTCTTGCAGTAAATTGGACTACAGAGGGTACAACCCCGGAGATGCTTGAAAACTTTAATATTGCTTTTATTAACTCCACATTTGTTTTTTCCGCGTGGATCGAGGGGAAATTGGTGGGATGCGTAAGGGTATTAAGTGATTTGCATTTTCGCTCCATTATTTATGATTTAGCAGTTTTACCGGCATATCAAAAAATGGGGATTGGCAAGGAACTGGTGAGAAGATGCAGGAGTGCCTGCGAGTCCTCAGAATGGCTGGTACAAACAGACCAGGCTAAAGGCTTTTATGAAAAAATCGGCTTTAAAGAAAATAAAGATTATTTTCTTACAATTCCCTGCAAATGGTTTTCAGTTTAGACAAAAACGGAAAGAGGAGGAACTTATACAAATATAAGCTAATTGCCGTCGTATCCTGCGGTCATTTTATGCAAGTCCCTGTTGCGATTGGGGAATTTAGGGAGTATAATGTTCGCAAAAGTCATTTTGGCTTTATGTCATATCGGATGAGAGGAAGAGGATGGCGAAGAAAGCAGTGATAAAGAACTGGCGTGTGAGCAGGCAGATTTTGGGAGTGACAACCTGTGTCCTGTCAGCCGTCACGATTGTGCTGATGATCGTTCTGTGCGTCTGGCTTTTTCAGTCCCCCGTGGGGGCGGCAGACGACGGCGGTACGGCATTTACCCCAAAGAAAATCGGGATCGAGGAAGCCCTGCCCAAAGAAGATGTGCTGCAGGAGGGGCCGGTGGCCCTCTGGCCGGAGGAAGATATAGATTGGGCGGAGGAAAGCAGTGTTCCCACAGAGGAAGAGATTCCGTATACCTACACGGATCTGGAATTGACTCTGTATTCTCAGACTTCCCTGCGGGTGCGGGACCAGCCTTCCACGGAAGGGGAGAAGATCGGCGGTCTCTATCGGAACCAGGAAGTCAAAATAACAGGCAGATGCAACGAGACCGGCTGGTATCGTATTGACTATTACGGCAATGTGGGATATGCTTCCAACGACTATCTGGCAGAGGAACCGGTGAAACTGGATATCACCCAGTCCGTGGGAAGTTTCGCGGCGGTGGACAAGAGTTATTACGACAATGTGCTGTTTATCGGAGACTCTCTCACCGTGGGTCTCTCCATGTATGGGAACCTGAAAAATGCCACCTATTTTTGTATAACCGGTATGGGGGTGGGCGAGGCCCTGAGCAGAGACATGGGCGGGGTTACGCTGGACGCCCTTCTGGACGCGAGGCAGTATGACGCAGTCTATATCATGCTGGGTATCAACAACATGGGGTCGAAGCGCAAGAGTTTCCTGTCCTCCTACAGTTCCCTGGTGAGCCATGTACAGGAAAAGCAGCCCAACGCCGGGATTGTGATCCAGTCCATTCTGGCCGTGACCTCCTCCTATTCTGCCGAGCATCCGAATTTCAACAATGATGAGATCCGGGAGCGCAATGCAGGTCTGGCGGAACTGGCGGACGGGGAACACATATTTTATCTGGACCTGAACGCCTTCTACATGGACGATGCGGGCAATCTCAGAGACAGCCAGGCCCGGGACGGTCTGCACCTGAAAACCAAGTCCTACAAGGTGTGGAAAGAAGCGCTGTTGGCCAACGGCATTGTAAAGTAAGAATGGTTTTTTGACATATCCTGTGTTACAATGTATAAAACGTTTTATGTATAACTTACTACAACCAAGGAGGAGATACCGATGAACATGAACAGCATTTGCGTGCAGGGTGGTTACACTCCCGGCAACGGGGAACCGAGACAGATTCCCATTGTGCAGAGCACCACTTTCAAATACGATACCAGCGAGGATATGGGTAAATTATTTGATCTGGAGGCCAGCGGCTATTTCTACACCCGGCTGCAGAATCCCACCAACGACTATGTGGCGGCCAAAATCTGCCAGATGGAGGGCGGTACGGCGGCCATGCTGACCAGCAGCGGTCAGGCAGCCAATTTCTATGCCCTGTTTAACATCTGCGGCGCGGGGGATCATATCGTGGCGTCCACCAGCATTTACGGCGGTTCTTACAACTTGATTTCCGTCACCATGAAGAGGATGGGCGTTGAGACCACCTTTGTGGACCCGGATGCCTCCGAGGAGGAACTGAGCGCCGCTTTTCAGCCCAACACCAGGGCCATGTTCGGCGAGACCATCGCCAACCCGGCTCTTACCGTGCTGGACATAGAGAAGTTTGCCCGCTGTGCCCATGTCCATGGAGTACCTCTGATCGTTGACAATACTTTTGCCACGCCCGTCAACTGCCGTCCCTTTGAGTGGGGGGCGGATATTGTGACCCATTCCACCACCAAGTACATGGATGGTCACGGAGCGGCGGTGGGCGGCTGCATTGTAGACAGCGGCAAATTTGACTGGATGGCTCATAAGGACAAGTTCCCCGGCCTTTGTACTCCTGACGAGAGTTATCATGGTATCACCTATGCGGAAAAGTTTGGCCGGGAAGGGGCCTTTATCACCAAATGTACGGCCCAGCTGATGCGGGATCTGGGTTCCATTCAGAGTCCTCAGCATGCCTTTATCCTGAACCTGGGGCTGGAGAGCCTGCATGTGCGGATGCAGCGCCATTGTGAGAACGGACAGGCCGTAGCGGAATTTCTGGCTTCTCATCCCAAGGTGGCCTATGTGAATTACTGCGGTCTGCCCGGAGACAAGTATCATGAACTGGCGCAGAAGTATCTGCCCAAGGGCAGCTGCGGCGTGGTTTCCTTCGGTCTCAAGGGGGGCCGGGAGGCGGCCGGCGCTTTCATGAAGAATCTGAAAATGGCGGCGATTGAGACCCATGTGGCGGATGCCCGGACCTGCTGCCTGAACCCGGCTTCCAGCACCCACCGCCAGATGACGGATCAGCAGCTGAAGGAGGCGGGAGTGCCTGCGGAACTGGTGCGCATGAGCTGCGGCCTGGAGGATAAGGAAGATTTGATCGCCGATATTGCGCAGGCTCTGGAGAAATGCTGATCCATACATGGAACATATGCAAACCGTTTGAAAGAGCGGAGGAAGATCCGGCGGGTGCTGTTTTGCCCGCCGGATTTTTTGGTTTGCATTGGCTGATAGTTTGTTTCCAAGCCCCGGGAAATATGCTACAATGGGAGAAACGTGGGCCCGTGCGCGGCGGCCTGCTTACCGGAGGAAGATATGGATATAGATAAGATGATGGTATACAGCCGCAGAATGCCGGCTAAATCAGCGGAATATGCAGAGTACCCGGCGGCGCTGCTGCCGGAGTTGGCGGAGTATCTGAGAGCAAGAGGAATTGATAGGCTTTACAGTCATCAGGCACAGATGTTTGAACTGGCCCTGCAGGGGGAAAATGTGGTGATCACCACCTCCACGGCCAGCGGCAAGACGCTGGGCTTTCTGCTGCCGGTGCTGCAGGAAATCCTTTGCAATCCCGGGGCCCGGGCCCTGTTCATCTATCCCACTAAGGCGCTGGCCAGCGACCAGTACAAGGCGCTGCGGCCCCTGCTGGAATTTTTCGGGGAGGACAGGGTATCGGCAGGGGTGTATGACGGAGATACTTCCTCCGCCCGGCGCAGCCGGATTCGCCGCCATGCCAATATCATTCTGACCAACCCGGAGATGATCAATGCTTCCTTTTTGCCCAACCACAGCAAATACGGATTTGATCTGCTGTTTGCCAATCTGCGGTATGTGGTGATCGACGAACTGCACACTTACAGAGGGGCTTTCGGCTCCCATCTGGCCAATGTGATCCGGCGTCTTGGGCGGGTATGCCGGTATTATCACAGCCGTCCCCGCTTTTTGTGCAGTTCGGCCACCATCGCCAATCCGCTGGAATTGGCCCGGGGGATATGCGGCGAGCCGTTTGAGCAGGTGGAGAGGGACGGAGCCCCCAGAGCGGAGAGGAGGTACGTGTTCCTGCAGCCTCCCAAAATAGAAGATTCATACGGCAGGGAAATCGGACAGGCTTCCGCCGCCCAGGTGGCCGCCAATCTGCTGCCGGAACTGATGGAGAAGGGAACCAGTTTTATCGCTTTTGCCAGTTCCAGAAGAAATGTGGAGATCGTGCTGAAGGAGACCAGGGACCTTCTGGAGGGATGGGACATGACGGGGCAGGAGACGGGGAAAGGGGGACGGAAGATGCGGGCGCTTCACCCGGAGGATCTGATGGTCAATCGGATCGCCGGGTACAGGGGCGGGTATACCCCCAGGGAGCGCCGGGAGATCGAGGCCCGGATGAACCGGGGAGAACTGTTGGGGCTGGTGGCTACCAACGCTCTGGAACTGGGAATTGACATCGGGCGGCTGGATGCTACAGTGCTGGTGGGATATCCCGACACCAAGGCTTCCTTCTGGCAGCAGACGGGCCGGGCAGGCAGGAGCGGCCACAGCTGCACCAATTATCTGATCCTGCGGGAGATGCCGTTTGACCGATACATTGCGGTGAATCCGGACTGGCTCTTTGAGGGCAGCAGTGAGAGCGCTGTTATCGACCCGGATAATCTTCTGATCCAGTTGGCTCACATTCGGGCGGCGGCTGCGGAGATTCCCCTGGGGCAGCAGGATATGGAACTTTTTCCGGATCTGGGAGAGGCTATTCCCGTGCTTCTGGAGGCAGGGGAACTGACCCGTCAGGGAGGTCTTTTTGTCTGGTGCGGGCAGGGTTTCCCGGAGGGAGATTATAGCCTGCGCAATATTGACAATGGGCGCTATAAGCTGCTCCACCGGGAGACCGGGGAACAGATCACGGAGATGGATGAACTGCAGGCCTATCGGGAGATTCATACGGGCGCGGTCTATATGCATGGCGGTGTTTTATACCAGATCACCCATATGGACACAGAGACCCGCACCGGCTATGCCGTGCCTTTTGCAGGGAACTACTACACGGTGCCGGGAGGCAATACGGATATCCGCCGGCTGCGGGTGAGGCGGACTTGCAGTTATATGCGGGAAGCGATACCGGGCAGCGAGGGAGGGCTCCGGCATCAGGTCCCGGAAGAGGAACAGCCGGAAATCTGTATAGGCTTTGGAGAACTCCATGTGGAGGATGTGGTCAGCATGTACAAGAAGCTGCAGTTTCATAACCATCAGAATCTTGGCAATGACCAACTCCCGCAGCCTCTGGTAAAGCGGTATGAAACCGAAGGGGCCTGGATCGAACTTCCTGCGGAGGTGGTGCGGGAATACCGCAGTATGCTCCGGGAAGGAGCCGGCGGGAAGCAGGTGTATGACAACCATTTTGAGGGGTTGTGCTATGCGCTGGAGAATGCTGCCAGGATGCTGACCATGACGGAGAAGGAGGATATCGGCGTGATCCCCTCCGGCAATGCCGTCGGGCAGCAGGAGGATGCGCAGGACCGGGTGGCTGTCTACTTCTATGACAAATTTACAGGGGGATTGGGCTATGCGGAGAAAGCCTATGAGCGGATGCCGGAGATTGTCTGCCGGGCGGAAACCCTGGTGGCGGGATGCGGCTGTGAGAGAGGATGCATTGCCTGCATTGGTGATTACCGGCTGAACAAATCAAAGATTCTCTGGGGGCTTAAGAACCTTCGATGTTCCGATAAGGCCGGGGAGGGAACGGGGGAGGACAGCACGGTTCGGGAGAAGCTGAGAAAGCGGCTGGACAGCGTGCATGGGATTACCCGGGAAGGACGGCCGCAGGGAGGGACGTAATGGGCGGTTTACACAGGATGGAAGAAGAGATACTGGGGCAGCTGAATCCGGAGCAGAGAGAGGCGGTGCTGGATCACAGCCATACCTGCGTGGTCAATGCCAATGTGGGAAGCGGCAAGACCACGGTGCTGGTGGCGAAGCTGCTGTATCTGCGCTATATGGAAAATATTCGGTTCAGCCGGATGATCGTACTGACTTTCACTCATAAGGCTGCAGAGGAGGTCCGCCGGCGGCTGGAGCAGCGGGAGGGAAGTCTGTCCCCGGAGGAACTTTCGGGCTTCGGTACCTTCCACAGTGTGGCTTACCGGCTCCTGAAACAGTTTCTGCCGGTGGAGGAATTGGGCTATACCCGGTCCTTCACGGTGCTGCTTCCCGAGCAGGAACTGGAATTGGCCCGGGAATTAATCAGGCGGGAGGGACTGCGGATTAAATATCCCGCAAGGCTGCCCAAGCGGCTGGAGGCGGCGGTCCGGCTGGGACATGGGGGCCGGGACAGCGTGGAGGGGAAACGTCTTGACAAGCTGCAGGATGATATCTGGCTGCTGGCGGAAGTACTGGAACGGGAAAAGAGGCAGCGCGATACCATGACATTCCGGGATCTGCTGGTACACGGCGAAACGCTTCTTCGGAAATATCCGATTGCGCCGGAATGGATCATTATAGACGAAGTGCAGGACAGCGATGAACGGCAGTTGGCTTTCCTGGATGCACTCAGGGGGCCTGACACCCGGCTTTTTGCCGTGGGGGACCCCAATCAGATCATCTACGGATGGCGGGGCAGCAGCATCAACGCCTGCTTTACGCTGGCACACCGCTACGGCGCAAGGCAGCTTACCCTGCCCATGAATTACCGCAGCGGCCGCCGGATCCTGGAGGCCGCCGGACGCTTCAAACAGTATGGAGACAGACTCAAAGGCAGCAGGGAAAGTGAAGGCCGGGTCAGAATCCGCCAGGCATATGATCCCCTGGGGGAGGCCTATTATCTGGCGGAGCAGATTCGCCGCCTGAGAGAAAACGGGGTGGCGGCAGAACAGATTGCCATATTTTACAGATTGCAGGCCCAGGCCGAACTTCTGGCGGATGTATTTGAGCGGGAGAAGATTCCCCATCAGGTAGTAACCCGGAGAGAACGGGACAGCGGGGAAACTTATCTGGAGGAACAGGGTATCCCTCTGTATGAAGAGGAAAATCGGGCGCAGGCCAGGGGATTCTCCCCAGGAGAACCTCCAGTAGAATCCCCAGGGGAACTCAGCCGGGAATCCACCCGGGCCCCGGGGGTATGGCTTATGACCCTGCATGCCTCCAAGGGGATGGAATTTACTCATGTGTTTATCATAGGGGTGAACTATGGGCTGATCCCTCTGCGATCCTCGGGTTTTGAGGAGGAAGAGGAAGAAAGGCGGCTGTTTTTTGTGGGCATGACCAGGGCGCGGGATTTTCTGGAACTTTCCTATTATCTCCAGCCGGGCATGCCCGGGGTGGCTTGCGGCGAGAGCCGCTATCTGCAGATGATCCCCGAAGGGCTGGTGGAGCGGGTGGACAATGCCCCTGTGGTTCCCAAGACCGATTTTTCGGAAGCGGCGTCTTATGAGGAGAGCGGGCAGACCGAATTACAGGGGGCCTGCGGAGCGCAGGTCCTTCCCTGCCGGGTCCGCCATGGGAAATATGGGGAGGGTACGGTTACGGAGGAAGACGAAGAGAAGCTGACAGTGGACTTTGGGGAACTGGGGGTAAAAACATTTTTTAAGGACTTTGTGGTTTTGGAATTCGAGAGGTAAGTATGACAGACTTTATTGAAATCAAGGATATCCATGTGCCGGAACTGGATCTCTATGCCCGGCTTTCAGAAGGACAACTGCGCCATTATAATGAACCGGATCAGGGGCTGTTTATCGCGGAGAGCCCCATGATCATCCGGCGGGCGCTGGAAGCCGGTTACAGGCCCCTGTCCATGCTGGCGGAGCATAAGCTGGCGGAGGGACAGGGACGGGAACTGATCAGCCTTTGTGGGGATATTCCGGTCTATGTATCAGAGCGGGAAGTGCTGGAACAGATTACCGGCTATGCGCTGACCAGGGGAATGCTCTGCGCCATGTATCGGAAACCCCTTCCCGGGGCGGCAGAGGTATGTGTGGGGGCGCGCCGGGTGGCGGTGCTGGAGAATGTGATGAATCCCACCAATGTGGGGGCTGTCTTCCGCAGCGCCGCGGCGCTGGGCATGGACGGTATATTGCTCACGCCGGGCAGCAGTGATCCCCTGTACCGCCGGGCCGTCCGGGTGAGTATGGGAACCGTGTTTCAGATCCCTTGGGCCTTTTTAGAATCGGTTCATTACCCGGAACTGCTTCACGCTCTGGGCTTTCGCACTGCAGCCATGGCCCTTCGGGAAGATTCTGTTTCCCTGGCGGATCCCCGCCTGGGGGCCGAGGAACGCCTGGCTATCGTGCTGGGAACCGAGGGAGACGGACTGGCGGCAGACACCATTGCCGATTGCGATTACACGGTGCGGATTCCCATGTCCCACGGCGTGGACTCCCTGAATGTGGCGGCGGCCAGCGCTGTGGCTTTCTGGCAGTTGGGCAGGCTCAATAGTGGTATTTCTTCCGCTTTCCTACCAGAAAGAGAACCGTTACCAGCACCGCCAGTACCTCCGCCAGGATGATGGAGAACCAGATTCCGTCCAGTCCCCAGAAGACGGGCAGTATACAGATGGCGGCCACCTGGAATACCAGGGTGCGCAGAAAGGCGATTAGCGCAGAGGTCAGTCCATCGTTCAGAGCGGTGAAAAAAGAGGAGCCCAGTATGGTAAAGCCGGAGAACAGAAAGGAGAAGGAGAATATGACGAAAGCGTGAATCGTCATATCCAGCAGCCCGGCGTCATAGCCCACAAAAAGCAGGGACAGGGGTCTGCTCAAGGCCTCCCCCGCGGCGAACATCAGCGCGGAAAAAGCGCCGACCAGCAAAAGACTCCGCCGGAGCAGGTTCTTAAGTTCTCCGTGGTTTTGTGCCCCGTAGTGGTAGCCTACCACAGGGGCGACTCCTACGGAATAGCCCATAAATATTGCCTGGAAGATCATACTCAAATACATCAGTACACCATATGCGGCGATGCCGTCCGCCCCGGCGTATTTCATCAATTGCAGATTATAGAGCATACTCACCAGGGACATGGAGATATTGCCCATCAGTTCGGACGCGCCATTAGAACAGGTTTTCCACAGGGCGTTGCCGTCGAACCGGCATTTTACGAACCTGAGAAGACTGGTATTTTCACGGCCAAAGTATATCAGCGGAATCAGTCCGCCCACAAGCTGGCTGAAGGCGGTGGCGGCTGCTGCCCCTGCCAGGCCCCAGGAAAGAACAGCCACAAACAGTGCGTCCAGCGCCATATTGGTCAGTCCCGCTGCCACCGTGATGCCCAGACCCAGCCTGGGCTTTCCGGCGGTGGCAAACAGGCATTGGAATTCAAATTGCAGGATAAAGAAGGGAAGCGCCAGCAATATGACCCGGCCGTAGAGGATGCAGTCTTCCAGCAGCCGTTCCCGGGCGCCCAGCAGCATGGCCACAGGCCGGAGCAGGGCGATACCCGCCACGGCCAACACCAGGCCGCAGACCGCCGACACCCATACGATCAGGGTAAATGTCTCTCGGGCTTTCTGAGATTTACCCTCTCCCAGGGTCTTGGCGATCAGCGCGCTTCCTCCGGTGCCGAACATGAAGCCTATGCAGCCCAGGATCATGAGCACGGGCATGATCAGGTTCACGGCGGCAAAGGGGGTCTTGCCTACAAAATTGGACACGAAAAAGCCGTCTACCACGCTGTAGACAGAGGTGAATACCAGCATGATGATGGAAGGCAGCGTGTAGCGCAGCAGTCTTTTATAGTCAAAGTGATCGGATAGTTGTATCATAAATTCCTCCTTATAGCTTTTCGGCTTCTTTTCTGAGGGCATTCAGAAAGCGCTCCGTCAAATCCAGATATTTTTCCACATCCTGCCGGGGCCAGGAGGCCAGTATGGCGTCCTCCGTCCGCAGCAGCCGCAGGGCTGTCCGCTCTGCCAGTGTTTTTCCGGCCTCTGTCAGGCATACTTTTTTACCCTTGGGCCCCGCTTTCTCCAGATAGAGTGTTCCCTGGGCCTCCAGCTTGCGGAGAGCGGAGTTCACGGTCTGTTTGCTCAGGCCGGAGAGACGGCAGATTTCGGTGAGCAGACAGCAGTCCCCTATATCACAGATGGTATAGAGGATGATCATGGCGCTGTCGGACATCCCCAATTTCAGGGATATCTCATGATAGGCGGCGTCCATTTCACCCAGCAGATAATTAAAGCGCTTCATGTCTCTTGATATAAGGCTGCTCATTTATACCTCCCAAATTCCATGCAATACAAACGGTACGAAATCATACAATGGGGAATTATAGTATGATTTCGTACCGAAGTCAAGAGCTTTATGAAATTTTTATATAGTCAGGAAACGATACACTAGCCCATGGTGACTACCACGTTTACTTCCTTTTGGCCCTTGGGACAGGGGATAATGTTGCCTTCCACAGCCGTGCCGTCCACGGTCATGGAAATTACGCCCTTCTCCACGTCCTGGGGATTCAATACCTGGATATGGTACACCGCCCCGCGATATTCCCTGGTGAGTTTGAAATCTCCGAAGCCTTTTGGCACGCAGGGATTGATCTGCAGACCGAAGTGGGTGGGATATACGCCCAGAATATACTGGGAGATATTGGCAAAAGTCCATGCGGCGGTACCGGTAAGCCAGCTGTTCTTGGCCTCGCCATGGAATTTGGCGTCCCGTCCGGCCACCATCTGGGAATATACATAGGGTTCGGTGCGGTGGATCTCGCTGATCTCCTCCACATAGGCGGGACAGGTCTTTCTATAGATCTCGAAGGCCCGGCTGCCCCGGCCGATCACAGTCTCGGCAATGGATACCCAGGGATTGTTGTGGCAGAAGATCCCTGCATTTTCCTTATATCCGGGGGGATAGGAGGAGACTTCACCCAGTTCCAGATGATATCTGGTATAGGCGGGCTGCAGGATCATAATGCCGTAATCCGTGTCCAGCTTTTCCTTCACGGAATCCAGGGCCTTTTCCGCCAGCCCTTCCTTCACGCCCACGCCGGCCAGCACGCAGAAGCCCTGGGGCTCGATGTAGATCTGGCCCTCTTCACACTCTCTGGAGCCCACCTTGTGGCTGTAAGCGTCATAGGCCCGGAGGAACCAGTCGCCGTCCCAGCCGCTCTTTAAGATGGTATCATACATGGCGGCGGCCTGTTCTCTGGCGTAAGCCGCTTCCTGAGAATCTCCCATCAGTTCGCACAGTTGGGCGTATTCCTCCCCGTATTTGACAAACATGCCTGCGATGAACACGGACTCTGCCACCGGGCCTTCGCTGGGGCCGAAAGTCTGGAAGGACTCGCCCGGATGCTCCGAGAAACAGTTCAGGTTCAGGCAGTCGTTCCAGTCCGCCCTCCCAATGAGAGGGAGCCCATGAGGACCCTTATGGTTTACAATGAAATCGAAGGATCTCTTTAAATGGTTCATCAGGGGCGTTGCCTTGGACATATCATTGTCAAAGGGAACCATCTGCTCCAGAATGGAAATGTCTCCGGTCTCCCGCACATAGGCGCTGGCGCCCGCAATCAGCCACAGGGGATCATCGTTAAAGCCGCTGCCGATGTCGGAATTGCCCTTCTTGGTCAGGGGCTGATACTGGTGGTAAGCGCTGCCGTCCTCAAACTGCGTGGAGGCGATGTCAATGATACGCTCCCTGGCCCGGTCGGGGATCAGATGCACAAAGCCCAGCAGATCCTGGCAGCTGTCGCGGAAGCCCATGCCCCTTCCGATGCCGGATTCGTAATAGGAGGCGGAGCGGGACATGTTGAAGGTGACCATGCACTGATACTGGTTCCAGGTGTTGACCATGCGGTTGACTTTCTCATCCCCGGATTCCACATGATATTTGCCCAGCAGCCCTTTCCAGTAGATTTTCAGGGCGGCGAAAGCGGCGTCCACATCCTCGTCGGCGGCGTAGCGGGTCAGCATTTCCTGAGCGGGTTTTTTATTGATTATGCCGGGGGCTTCCCATTTATCTTCCTGGGGATTCTCAATATAACCCAGTACAAAAATAAAGGTTTTGGATTCGCCGGGGGCCAGCTTCACATCCAGCTGCTGGCAGGCGATGGGAGACCAGCCGCTGGCCAGGGTATTTTTGCACTGTCCCTGTTCCACCACTTCCGGATTGTCGGCGCCCCGGTAGGCTCCCAGGAAGTCGTCGCGGATGGTGTCAAAGCCGGCGATGGGGGCGTTCACTCCGTATACCGCATAGTGATTGCGCCTCTCCCGGTACTCGGTCTTGTGGTAAATGGCGGAACCCACCACCTCCACCTCACCGCAGCTTAAGAGCCGCTGGAAATTTTTCATATCGTCATCGGCATTCCACAGGCACCATTCCACATAGGAGAAAACTTTCAGTTCCTTTTCCCGGCTGCCGGTGTTTTTCAGGGTCAGCCTGGTCACCTCGCAGTTATCTCCCATGGGAACGAAGGTCAGCACCTCGGCCTGTACCTGGTCCTTGCTGCCGGTAAAGCGGCTGTAGCCCATGCCGTGGCGGCATTCATAGCTGTCCAGTTCCGTTTTTGCGGGCTGCCAGCCGGGATTCCAGACCGTGCCGCCGTCCTTTATGTAGAAATATTTGCCTCCCATGTCCGTGGGTACATTGTTGTAGCGGTAACGGGTCAGGCGCAGCAGCTTTGCATCCTTGTAAAAGGTGTATCCGCCGCAGGTATTGGAGATTAAGCTGAAAAATTCATTGCAGCCCAGATAGTTGATCCAGGGGAGCGGGGTCTTGGGGGTGGTGATGACGTACTCCTGGTTGGCGTCATCAAAATAGCCGAACTTCATAGTGGACTCTCCTTTTTTCATGAATTTGTAAAATGTTTTAGAAAACGATTAAGTAAAACATATTCACATTAAATAAATTATACTGAACTCATTTGGAAATTGCAAGAGACATTACAGAAAATGTGGGAAAAATAATTTTGTAATGAAAGCGCTTACAAGCCTTAAATCAAAAAAATGATTAAAAATGATTGCAAAACCCATAAAAATAAGATAGACTGAAAGTGCACAAACGTTTAAGTATTTTAGTATCAGATAAAATTGGGAGGGCACAGACATGGTTTCAATGAAGGACATTTCCATAGCCTGCGGAGTCTCGGTGGCCACGGTGAGCAAGGCGCTGAACGACCATGGAGACATCGGCAGGGAGACCAAGGAGCGGATCCGCAGAGTCGCCAAGGAGATGGGATATCTGCCCAATGCCATGGCCCGGGCCCTTAAGACACACCGCACCTACAATATAGGCGTGCTCTTTATGGACGAGGCCCAGAGCGGCCTGACCCATGACTATTTCTCCCAGGTGCTGGACAGCTTCAAGCGCACGGTGGAAGCCAGGGGCTATGATATCACATTTCTGAACAAGAGCGGTGCGGGAGGGCTGAGCCGGATGTCCTACCTGGAGCATTGCCGCTACAGGGGCTTTGACGGGGTGGTTATCGCCTGCGTGGATTTCTATGACCCCCAGGTTCTGGAACTGGTACGCAGCGATATTCCGGTGGTGACGGTGGACCATCTTTTTGATAATCATATCAATATCACTTCTGACAATGTGGGAGGCATGGAACTGCTGCTGCGCCATGTGTTTGAGAAAGGACACCGCCGGATTGCCTATATCCACGGGGCGGATTCTTCCGTGACTCAGGCCAGGCTCACGTCCTTCTACCGCACGGCGGAACTGCTGGGATTAAAGCTGCCCGGGGAATATGTGCGGGAATCTCCTTATCGCGACACCAGGACGGCGGCACGGGTGACGGAGGAACTGCTGGATCTGCGGGTGCCCCCCACCTGCATCCTGTACCCTGACGACTTTTCCTGTTTCGGAGGCATCACAGCCATCAAGGGCCGGGGGCTGCGCATTCCGGAGGATATCTCCATCGCCGGGTATGACGGCATCCGCATCGGCAGGCATATTGAGACGCCGCTGACGACCCTGCGCCAGGACACCACGTCCCTGGGCGTGCAGGCCGGGGAGAGGCTGATCTCCCTGATCGAGCGTCCCAAGACCACCCTGATTGAGCAGGTGATCATCAAGGGAGAAATTTATCCCGGTAAGACGGTGGGAGAAGTGGGGAACTGCTGAGTACAGCGGTTCCCTTTGTCTATTTTGTATAGTGTTTTCTGGACTTTCAATCAAATTTCCCAAAAAAGAAGTAAAAAAATCAAAAAAAGTGTTGCAATTATACAAACAGTATTGTATAATGAAAAACGTAAACGATTAAGGAGGTTGAAAACAGAACTCCTGATTCAAAACAAATCTTTACCATACCAAAAAAGGGAGGATTCAAGATGAAGAAGAAAGTTTTGAGCGTATTACTGGCTGTTACCATGCTGGCAGGAACTTTGGTGGCCTGTGGTTCACAGCCCGCGGCGGGCGGCAACCAAGGCGGGAATGAGAATGTGGGCGCAGGGACCGAGGAAGGCAAGGTGCTGAACATTTACTGCTGGAACAACGAGTTCAGAGAGAGGGTGGTAAACCTTTATCCCGGTTATACCAAGACTGACGAGACCCACGGTACCATCGGCGATGTGTCCGTAGTCTGGCATGAGACTCCCAATGAAGGCAATGCCTATCAGAACAACCTGGACGAAACGCTGCTGAAGCAGGACAGCGCGGCGGCCGACGACAAGATCGACATGTTCCTGATCGAGGCTGACTACGCATTGAAGTATGTTGATACCGATTATACCATGGCGGTTAAGGATCTGGGCATCACCGACGCGGATATTGCCAACCAGTATAAGTACACCCAGGATGTGGTGACGGATTCCAACGGCGTTCTGAAGGGACTTTCCTGGCAGGGCTGCCCCGGCGTTCTGTTCTACAACCGCGAGGCCGCCAAGGAAGTGTTTGGCAGCGATGATCCCGCCACCGTTCAGGAGAACGTGAAAGATTGGGCAACCTTTAATGCTACTGCCCAGGCCGTTTCCGACAAGGGTTACAAGATCGTGTCCTCTGCCGTGGATACATACCGCACTTATTCCAACAATGTGACCAAGCCCTGGGTTGTGGACGGCAAGATTACCATTGACGACAATATCATGAACTGGGTAAACGACTCCAAGGCTTTGGTGGATGCCGGTTACACGGGCACTCATGACCTGTGGAGTTCGGACTGGAGCGCGGGCTTCTTCCCCGAAGGCAAGGTGTTCTGCTACTTTGGACCGGCCTGGTTTGTAAACTTCTCCATGTCTGCCGATCAGGAAGGCAGCGTGGGCTACAACGGCGGATGGGGCGCCACCGAGGGTCCCCAGGGCTTCTTCTGGGGCGGCACATGGATCTGCGCGGCCACCGGCACTGACAATCCGAGTCTGGTTAAGGATATCATGCTGCAGATGACCACCAACCAGCAGATCATGACCGACATCGTGACCAAGTATGACGACTTCGTAAACAACAAGCCCGCTATGGAGGCCATGGCAGCGGATACCGGCTACTCCAGCAAAATACTGGGCGGGCAGAATCCTCTGGCAATGTACTGTGCAGGCGTTGACGGATTGGATCTGAGCAATCTGAGCAAGTATGACCAGGGTTGTAATGAGGAATTCCAGAAGGCCATGAAGAACTACTTCGAAGGTAATGCCACTCTGGATGAGGCATTGGATTTGTTCTACAAGGCAGTTGTGGAAAAATATCCCGAACTGACTTACTAATCAATAAGCTGTAACGGATGAAACCGTGCCTGCCTGCTTGGTCAGGTGGGCGCGGTTTTTGTAAATAAGGCGGATGCTTATGAGGAGATGGAGGCATGACTATGAAGAGCGCGCGACGGGGAAAAGTTGTAAGCTATAACAAATGGGGATATATTTTTCTGATTCCCTTTGTTGTGGTGTATCTGGTGTTTTCTTTTATTCCCTTGGTGAGTACGGTATATAACAGCTTTTTTGAGAATTATCGCTCGGGGCTGACACAGATTGGCCCCACTTTCATAGGGCTGGAAAATTTTAAGACGATTTTCACAAGCGGCGAGGTGTGGATATACGCCAAGAATACATTGATTATGTGGATACTTGGGTTTATCCCTCAGATTATCCTTTCGCTTCTGCTGGGGGCATGGTTCTCGGATCCCAGCCTGCGGCTGAAGTGTCAGGGATTTTTCAAGACAGTGATCTATCTGCCCAACCTGATCATGGCCTCCGCCTTTGCCATGCTGTTCTTTGCTCTGTTTTCAGACGGAGGTCCTATCAACTCCCTGTTGATACAGATCGGCATTCTTGATACGCCTTTTAAGTTCCTGTCCAATATTTGGAGCACCCGATTTCTGGTGGCCGGCATGAACTGCCTGATGTGGTTTGGAAATACCACGATTCTGCTGATGGCGGGCATGATGGGGATCGACACTTCCCTGTTTGAGGCGGCCAGAGTGGACGGCGCCACTTCCACCCAGGTATTTTACAGGATCACGCTGCCGCTGCTGCGTCCGATTCTGGTGTATGTGATGATCACTTCCCTGATCGGCGGCCTGCAGATGTTTGATGTTCCGCAGATTCTGACCAAGGGATCCGGCGACCCCATGCGCTCCACCATGACGCTGATCATGTACCTGAACAGGCATTTGTTCAGCAAGAACTATGGTATGGGCGGCGCGCTGTCGGTGATTCTGTTTATCATAACCGGCATATTGAGCCTGGCGGTATATAAGTTTACCAATCGGAAAGAGAATAACTAGGAGGTGAGACCATGAAAGAGGAACGTTCAAACGGTACGAAAAAAGGATTGAATATTCATGCGAGGAGGGGACTGGCTTACATAGTGCTGGCAGTGATCTCCGTACTCTGCCTGTTCTGGTTTTTCCTTCTCTTTATCAATACCACCAGATCCCACTCGGAACTGAACAGGGGTTTTTCCGTGGTGCCCGGCAAATATCTGCTTACCAATATCCAAAATCTGATCAGGATGGGGGAGAGGCTGCCCATTCTGACGGGGCTGTGGAACAGTTTTATTGTGGCGGGGCTGAGCGCGGTGTTCAGTACCTACTTTTCGGTAATGACGGCCTATGCCATCCATGCCTATGAGTTCAAGCTGAAAAAATTCATGTTTACGTTTATTCTGATGATTATGATGATTCCCACTCAGGTAACTGCTCTTGGCTTTTTACAGCTGGTTTCCAGGATGCGGCTGGAGGATTCGTTTATTCCGCTGATTGTGCCCACCATTGCGGCGCCGGTCACTTTCTTTTATATGAAGCAGTACATGGAGAGTTCCCTGCCTCTGTCCCTGATTGAGGCGGCCCGCATTGACGGATCGGGGGAGTTCCGCACCTTCAACTCCATCGTGATGCCGCTGATGAAGCCCGCGATTGCTGTACAGGCCATCTTTACCTTTGTATCCAGCTGGAACAATTATTTTACGCCTGCGCTGATTCTGCATGAGCCGAAGAAGCGGACCGTTCCCATCCTCATTGCCCAGCTGCGCAGCATGGACTGGTCCAGCCTGGATACGGGGGTGGTCTACGCCATGATCGGTCTGTCCATCTTCCCGGTAATCATCGTTTATCTGATTCTGTCCAAGCATATTGTGCAGGGCGTTGCCATGGGGAGCGTAAAGGGATGACCATGCATCAATTTATAAATTTTTTATAAAGGCTTAATTTCCAATATATTTACCGCATGATGGAGGTATGCTATAATAAAAGCAATTCATTTTCGGTTGATCGTACAGACAGCAGCGTGAATCATAAGACTCAGAAAAGTCAACCGCGTCGTGTTTTTAGGCAGATAGGATAAATCCATTATGAACAGACAGGAATTTGTGGACCGGCTGAAAGTATCTCTGAGTGGGAAGGTTTCGCCGGGGCAGGTGGAAGAGAATGCCCGCTATTATGAGGATTATATCAATACCCGGATACGGCTTGGGGAGACGGAGGAAAGCGTGATGCGGGAACTGGGTGATCCCAGGCTGATCGCCAGATCCATTGTGGCGGCGGAGAGCGGGCGGACGGGAGAGAACGGAGAGGATCAGGTTTATGGCGGCGGGGAAGAAGGAAACCGCCGGCGAAGCGGCCGGCGGCAGTTTTTCCGCCTGTCAGGTATGCCCTCCTGGGGCCTGCCCGTGCTGGCCGGGGGAGTTCTGCTCTTTCTTTTGGTGGTATTGGGACTGCTTTTCCGCCTGGTGCTGCATATGCTGGCCTGGTTGTGGCCGCTTATAGCCATCGCCATAGTGGTGATTTTTTTCATAAAATTATTTCGAGACTGGCTGCATTGAGGGATGTATATTTTAAAAAAGCAAAGGACATACTACTCCTGTAACTAAAAACCAACAGGAGGAATGAATTATGTCCAACAACAATCAGAACAACAACCAGAACAGCAATTCCAACAATTGCCAGAACAGCTACCAGGATAGCCAGAACAGCTACCAGGACAACCAGAACAAGAAGAACAACCAGAACAACAACCAGAACAAGCAGAACAACAACCAGAAGAACAACAGCTTCTAGGGCTGCTGCCAGTCTTTCTGGGAAATCAGGGGTGTCGCTTTTGCGGCATCCCTATTTACATATTGACGTAACATGTGGTAACATATATCTATATGCATTTGGCCGGGACAGGACGGCTGCTTCCCGGTCAATAACCGAACGTGGGACAGGCCTTATGTCCCTGTGAAGAAAGACAGAAATTTGGAGAGAAATATGAGACGGTTTGAATTAATCGCCCCATGTCATTTCGGCATGGAGGCTGTTTTGAAAAAAGAGATTGTGGACCTGGGGTATGATGTGAGCGAGGTGGCCGATGGCCGGGTTACTTTTCTGGGGGATGAGGAAGCCCTGTGCCGTGCCAATGTATTTCTGCGCACGGCGGAAAGGGTGCTGATTAAATTGGGCCGCTTTACGGCGGAGACTTATGAGGAACTTTTTCAGGGCACCAGGGCGCTGCCCTGGGAGGAATATATTCCCAGGGACGGAAAATTCTGGGTCACCAAGGCGGCCAGCGTAAAGAGCAAATTGTTCAGCCCTTCCGATATTCAGCGGATCATGAAGAAGGCTATGGTGGAGCGGATGAAGGAGCATTACGGGCTGGAGCGTTTTCCGGAGGATGGGGAAAGTTTTCCCGTGCGGGTATTCCTGCTGAAGGATGAGGTCACGGTGGGGCTGGATACTACTGGTGAATCCCTACATAAAAGGGGATACCGCAGGCTGACGGCCAAGGCTCCCATTGCGGAGAATCTGGCAGCGGCCATGATCCTGCTGACTCCCTGGCATGGAGACAGGATTCTGGTGGATCCCTTCTGCGGCAGCGGTACCATCCCCATCGAGGCGGCCATGATGGCGGCCAATATGGCGCCGGGGATGAAAAGGGGTTTTACCGCCCAGCGCTGGCCTCATATCGTGGGAAAGAGTATGTGGCAGGATACTTTGGAGGAAGCCGGGGAGTTGGTGGATCTGCATGTGGAGACGGATATCCAGGGATATGACGCGGATGACGCCATGGTGTCCATCGCCAGGGAGAATGCCAGGCTGGCGGGGGTGGAGAAACTGATCCACTTTCAGCGGCGGGAGGTGGCCCGGCTGAGTCATCCCAAGAAATACGGCTTCCTTATTACCAATCCTCCCTATGGCGAGCGGCTGGAGGACAAGGAGGCTCTGCCCGCCCTGTACCAGACCATTGGCGAGCGCTTCCGCTGCCTGGACGGGTGGAGCCTGTATCTGATCACATCCTATGAACAGGCGGAGCGGGACATCGGACGCAAGGCGGATAAGAATCGGAAAATCTATAACGGTATGATGAAAACCTATTATTACCAGTTCCTGGGACCCAAACCTCCCAGACGGGGAGGCGGGCATGAAAAGTAAGGGCGGCCCGGACTGGAGGGGATGGAGGACGCTGACGCTGTGGATGATGCTTTGCTGCGGCTGCATGGGAGTGATGCTGTGGTGGGCCGCAGGAAAAAGCATTGTGATTGCGGACACCGCCCCCGGAGAACGGGAGATGCAGGAGGAGGCGGATGAGACAGTGGAGCGCTACCGCCTTATAATGGAAACAGAGGAAGGTAAGCCGGGGCATTTCACCATTCCCATCGCGCCTGCCATCCGGGCGGAACAGATCAGCATGGAGAACCGCTATGCCCAGCGTCAGCTTTGGATCTATTTGCAGGGAGCCCAGGCATCGGATTACCGGGACTATGTGATTACCGGGGATATGGGATCCGTGGTGGGCGGATGGGCCCAGCAGCAGGGGGATACGGCCATCCTGAAGCTGCAGATGAACGTCATATACGAATACGGCAGTGTGATGGAGGATAATCATTTATATATGGAGTTTAAGCCGCCAAAGGAATGCTTTGATCGGATCGTGGTCATAGATCCGCTGCATGGCGGAGAGGCTTTTGGGGCCCAGACAGGGAGTCCGGCATCCGGAAATACCAGAAAGCCCGGCACGGGGGCGGCAAGTGCGGACTGTAAGGACTTATGTCTTCTGGAAAAGGAGATTAACCTGCAGATCGCCGGGGCCGTGAGACAGCTTCTGGAGGGATCGGAAATCAAGGTGTATCTGACCCGGCAGGAAGATGTGGATATCTCCCCGGAGGACAGGGCGCTGTTGGCACGGGAGGTCAATGCCGACCTGTATGTGGGCATCGGTGTGGGGGAGGATCAGGAGAATCCGAAGCAGTTTGGCACGGAAGTCTGGTATAACGGGGACTATTTCATCCCCGGATTTGGCAATCTGCAGTTGGCGGATCTGCTGGAGCGCCGGGTGACGGAGGCGGTGTCGGGCCGGGCCAACGGCCTGATGGAGACCCAGGATCCGGTATTACAGCGACTGACCATCCCTGGAGCATTGGTGAAAGCAGGTTATCTGACCCATGAGAGGGAAGGGGAACTGCTGGGCCAGCAGGGCTATGCGCAGAAAGTTGCCGAGGGAATCGTGGAGGCACTGCGTCAGGCCTTTGAGGAGATGGAACAGACAGGGAACTGATGAAAATCAGGAAGTAAGAGGAACCGAAACATAGAAGGAGAATAAGATGAAGATAGAGAGAATTGTTTTCGCCACCGGTAATGCGGGTAAGATCAGGGAGATTCAGGCGATTCTGGCAGATCTTGGGCTGGAGGTGGTTTCCATGAAGGAAGCCGGGGTCTCGGCGGATATAGAGGAGGACGGCTGTACCTATGAGGAGAACGCGTTGATCAAATCCAGGGCCGTGGCGGCCTGTTTGAAAAAGGCAGGCAGGCTGGAGGGGACCGTGGTTATGGCGGACGATTCAGGGTTGGAGATCGACTATCTGAATAAGGAGCCGGGAGTCTTTTCCGCCCGCTATATGGGGGAAGACACTTCTTACCGAATCAAGAACGCCAATCTGGTTGGCCGTCTGGAAGGCGTGGAAGAGGCGCGGCGCACGGCCCGGTTTGTCTGCGCCATTGCGGCAGTGCTGCCGGATGGAAGGGAATTGACCAGCCGGGGCGTCATCGAGGGGCGTATCGGCTATGAGGAGAAGGGCAGCAATGGATTTGGCTATGACCCTATCTTTTATGTGCCGGAATTTGGCCGTACCACGGCGGAACTGACGGAGGAGGAGAAAAACCTTGTCAGCCACCGGGGCAGTGCGCTGCGGCAGATGAAACAGCAGCTGCAGAATGTTATGGCATGAAGCCTTCACGGCAGATCAAAAAGCAGACATGGTCGAGGGGGAATCCATGGGACAGCAAAAGAAAATACTGATTGTCAGTGACACGCATCGGAAAAACGATAATTATTTTGCGCTTCTGGAACGGCTGGGGCCGCTTTATATGGTGATTCATTGCGGCGACGCGGAGGGAAGCGAGTATGCCATCAGCCAGGCTGCCGTCAACCAGACGGCGGACTGCCTGGTGCACATCGTGCCCGGCAATAATGATTTTTTTTCCACATTACCCAAGGAACTGGAATTGGAGATCGGTCGTTACCATGTGTGGGTGACCCACGGACATACCTACTGTGTGTCTATGGGTCCTGAGAGAATCAAGCAGGAGGCCAGGGAGAGGGGGGCGGACATTGTTCTGTTCGGCCATACCCACAGGCCCTTTCTGGAAGAGGAGGGGGATCTGGTGACCCTGAATCCGGGAAGCATCTCCTATCCCAGGCAGGAAGGCCACAAACCCTCCTATGCCCTGATGGAACTGGACGAGGCGGGGAAGGCCAGCTTCCGGATCGCGTATCTTTGAGAAATATAAGGGTTAATCTGGGCTGTGCGGGGAAAAGGAAAGCGGGTTGTAAATATGTTTGAGAAGCGGAAGAGAAGGAAGGAACCGGCATCCCGTGAGGAAAAAAACATTCCGGATGTTAGAAAGATCACCTGTTGGGAAAAGACGGCAGGTGATTTTTACGCGCCCGGTGTCCTGCTCCAGGTTGAGAATGGGAAAGGGCTGCTGTATGACTGCTATTCGGAAGAACCGTCCTCAGCCACCTATTGTACTCTGATGCTGGGGGATTTTCCTCTGTTCCAACTCCAGGGAGATGAATATTTTTGTCCCACCTGCGAGAAAATTATCCGAAGCAGCTATGGGTTGGAGCAGACCGAAGAATTTCGGGAAGAGCGGATGAATGGGGAAAATGTATCCTTTTCGGAGGCCCTGGAGGGACTGCGGCCCCTGCTTGGGCTTTTGGAGGACAACTGCTATGTGGTGTTGGACACGCAGCTTTTTCCCACCGACGGGAATGGGCATGTGTTCTGGAATGTGCCTGAAAGCCGGAAGGGTGTGCCGGGCTCCTGCCTGTTCTATAGGGGAGACGGCCAGTGGGGGGACAACAGACCGCACTTTACGGTGGCTACTCAGTCCATAGGGAAACTTTGTCCAAGCAGGGTGGAATATTATCGCAGACATCCCGGCTGCCGGGCGGTGGCGTACTATATGGACGGCTACATGACAGCGCTGCTGGACGGACATCACAAGGCGATGGCGGCGGCATTGGATCACAGATGTGTGAATGCATTGGTGATTATGCCCTGTCACCGGGTTGTACGGCAGGAGAGAAAAGACTCCGGTGAAATATGCCGGAGGGAGTACCTGATGTCAGGGGATATGTGGTTTTCCTGTGAGGAATATGGGGTGAAGTCCGGGAGAACCATGGAGCGGAAGAAGCCGTCCCCGGAGAAAATGGGGGCCATCCGCAGCCGGTTTTCCAGGCAGGAGCCGCCGTTTCCTTATGACAATGACGAATTGGCCGCCGTCTATCCCGGAGCCTCGGAAGCCTCCGACATAGATGCCTATACAGATGAATACGGGGAAATAACCCAGGAAGTGCTGGATCAGATTCTGACCCAGGAACATAGTTGTACCGTATACCAGATTCGTGCCTTGCTGAGGGCACTGACCGGATTGCGGCATGAAAGGCTGTTTGATATGGCGGATTTTTTTCTGGGAAAATGTACCTACTTGAGTCTCCTTGCCTTTCATGATATGGAGACCTTTGCCGTAATTGCGGAGCAGTTGATGAAGCTGCCCCGCACCGAGGAGTTGGTACAATATATGGTAAATCTTATGGTGGAATATGAGGACGAATATCCTTCGGTGGGGGAGTGCATCAAGGAGTGGCTGTAGGTCATGCGGCTTTTTTGATTTCCAGCAGGAGCAGTACAAGACATATTCCTGTTAGGATATGACCGATCCCCGCAACGCCGGAGATGGAAGCGTCCAGCCCCCGGCTCAGTTCCGTGCCCCATACCTGGGTCAGCCCTCTTGTCAGAAATCCCAGGGCGGTAATGTTGAGGCCGGCCTGGTAGGCAAGGAGAATTTTTTCCACCTTTTTCCCGGAGAAGGAAAAGGATTTCTCCAGGGCCATCAGAACCAGAAAAAAGAACATTCCCAGCAGAAAATAGTGGGTATGTATCACGGATAGATTTGTCTGCCCGGAAAAATGGGAGAATTTAGTGTATTCCCGGTAAAATACCCCAAATGCCATGGCGGCGATGGCGTAGAAGAGGGCCAGATTTGCGTAACGTTTTTCCATAATGGTTTACCTCCGTCTTTTCTTCACGCAACCCTTGTATCATCTGAAGGATACCATAATTTTCTTATGGGCGCAATGGTTAAAATAGATGGTTTTGGTATGCCGTGTCCGGGGAAAGAGGCCCCACCTCTTTAAAAAACGCAGACGGCTGCCGATAAAAAAATAGCGGACTTTTTGAATGAACGGAAAGGAGACCGGAAAAATGATGGCAATGGACATGCGGCAGCTGCTGGACTCTATGGAGAATACCATAAAGCTGCAGGGACGGGCCCGGGCGGAGAGAAGGGCAAGGGAGGCCGAGCAGGAGCAGAAAGAATTTAAGGAAAAGCTGATGCGCATTGCCGCCGGCCAGAATGATGCCGGTCTCACGGAACTGGAGGGTATGGCAAGAAAGATCAAGGGCGCGAAGGCGGCTGCGCAGCGGGACCAGTTAATAGGTTTGCTGGGAAAATGAAGTGCAGACAAGCAGATAAACGGGGCTTGGGCAGTCCGGTATATTTGATTTTGTGCTCGCTTGACAACTCTGCAAACTGCAATTTGTCGCATTACACAAAGTGTTTTCGCACCATTGCCGAGTAATTGTCGTATTGCTGAAAACCATACCGTTCATAAAATGGAATTGTTTTCGGGTCAGATGGCATGACCTTTACATACAAAATATCTTCAAAGCAACTCATAATCTGTTTCATCAGTTCGTCTCCAATATGGAGTCCTGCCATCATCCAGTGCACGAACAAGACCCACCAGCTTGTCTCCATCCCATGCCGAAATAACATGAGAGGAATTTTGCATAGCACGGACAAGTTTTTCCGAATAATTTCCAGATTCCCATTCGACAGACAGAAACAATCCCTGCAACTCTTCGACAGTAAAAACTTTCGTTTTCTTATACTTGATATTCATAAATTGACCTCTTCAAATACCGATTTGCGTTTCTGATTTCCTGTTCGGAAATGGCAGTGGAGCACGGTGGGAGTGGAGACAAAGAAAAAGAAGGACGTACAGCCGCCCCATTTATCCAGTATCAAAAAAAGCTGTTGGTGAGCAAGTTTCCACAGCTTTTTCCGCCGCCGGCCCCGCCCGGCTTGTAATTATAAAATCGGGGTGACAGGATTCGAACACCTTTTCCCGGCTTTTTCAAGCATTTTTACGCGGCTTTATCCCTCTGAAAGTCCAGTCTGAGAACCGATTCGCTGATTTTACCCTTACAAAAAGTGTCGTCGTAGCGTCGCCGCAAAAAAACTGCGACACCACGGAACGATTTGCTAGACCTGCTGTAAAACCTGAGATTCAATTTCCTTTCGGTCTTCCTCGGACAGCTCCGGGAAATACTCGGCAATCTCGTCTATGGCAATTTTCCCTTTTTGTATCATAAAAATTGCTTTGTTTTTAGCTGTATCCTGTTTAATGTCATTCTCAAAAGCCTTGTAAATCTGTTCATCATCAAACAATGTCATCATCATAATTTCATTCTTTCTCCGCCACAGTTTCCGTCACCCATTGGAAAATTTCATCAGCATACTGCAACGCTTCTTTCACATGTCTTGCCTCCAGAAACAACTCATTTGGATATCTTACAGCTACGCCATACGGTGTCAATGTATCAGCATAATCATAAAGTTTTTCTTCGATTGATACCTTGTTTTTAATCTGGTTCAGCAGAAAAGACAGGTCATGAAGTTTAGGCATACCGCCTTCTTCTCCAAAATACATAATCAGCGTTTTTATCGCCTTTTCAGCCGCCTGTTGACAATGATAACAGATGATTTCTAATGGCTTTGGATAATAAGTTGCATCCAGATGTTTCGCTACACCTAAATCTGCGGCTGCCATTTCATACCACTCTCTGACTTCTTTCGTCATACAAAAGCACCCCTTTTCTGTACACCTCGTTTTCTATGGATGGAATTTCTTTCCTGGCTTCAAAACGGCTTATGGTTCCTACAACAATATCCACAGGACGCCGCTTCACTTTGCGGATTGATTTGTATGCTTTTGTAGTTTCTGCGGGAATATCTGATACAGCATCATGCACTATGATATAGAAATCAAAATCGCTTTCCTCAGTATAAGTGCTGTCTGCAAAGGAACCAAATAAATAGATTCGGACAGGTAGAAGCTGTTCGACCAAAAGATTTGTCAATTCCCGGATTTCGCTTGTGGGCATAGATATCAACTCCTTTCCTTCAAAGCGGCTCTTTTCTACATCTCCATTTTCTATAGGATATCTTTTTTTATAAAAAAACTTTTCCTGTTTATAATAATAATGACATACTTATTGTTGATATTCTGGGCGGAAGAAGCCACAGCGCTTTGTATCCACAAGCTTTCATACGGTTTCGTTTTACTTCCCGCCAATCATTTCCAAAAACTGCATAATTTCAAGAGGCTCTTCTGCTGTCAAAAAGCCATCTATGTTGCCACGCTTATGTGGAAGCTGATTAGTATACCATTTTGCCTGAATTGCCTCCATTCCAGCCAATTTGGCACCTTCAAGCTCATTGTTGCCGCCATCCCCTATGAAAATACACTCATCTGCGGCAACTCCTAATAAATTAGAAGCCTTTTTATAAATACGAACATCCGGTTTCTGCATTTTTGCTTCAATAGATCAAAAGCGCTTTCCACTTACCATAAAATTCATATAATATTTCAATAATCATCTTCTTTTTTCCTTTGTCAACTTATGTTTTGTCCCTATACAAGATAAGGCTATTGAATGTCTATTATGGAATCGTTTCTGCCAAATAACATTTATTCTTACTGTAAACGGAGTAGTGGTGGAGCAAGAGTAGCGCGCAAAAAGCCAGAAAGGGGGCATAGCATCGCCGTAAAGATGCCTTCCTGCACCAATCTTTTATGTACTCAACAAAACGGATGTACAGAATCTGCAAAACTGCGGAATAAGATCATGAGATATTTTTTCATAAAATTTAAAATCGGGGTGACAGGATTCGAACCTGCGGCCTCCTGGTCCCAAACCAGGCGCTCTAGCCAAGCTGAGCCACACCCCGATGAACAAAATCATTATATAATGGTTCCGAAGGTGTGTCAATTAATAAATTGTTGTTTTTTTTGAAAAATTAGACAAAAACTGTTGACAAACCTTTTTTTCTACGATACAATAGCATTCGTCAGTGCGGTTGAAACGCCGGATTGTGTGTCCGTAGCTCAGCTGGATAGAGCAACGGCCTTCTAAGCCGTGGGTCGGGGGTTCGAATCCCTTCGGGCACAGTGGTCAATCTGCCTGTGGGATTGGTTTATCGGAACGCTTCTTTAAAGAGCGTTGCAGGAAACCCGGTACAGACAGTTTGCGCAAGCTGGGAAACTCATTTTCAGCAGAACATATATTTCAAATATGGTGGGTATAGCGCAGTTGGTTAGCGCGCCAGATTGTGGCTCTGGAGGCCAAGGGTTCGAATCCCTTTATCCACCCTCTTTATCGAAGCTGTCAGAGTGGAACGCTTGTATAGGGCTATCGCCAAGCGGTAAGGCACAGCACTTTGACTGCTGCAGTCGCTGGTTCGAATCCAGCTAGCCCTGTTTTGTGGGATACTAGCTCAGTCGGTAGAGCACCTGACTTTTAATCAGGTTGTCGGGGGTTCGAATCCCCCGTGTCTCATTCATGTTGGAAAGCTGGAAAGGTTCTGGGTTCCGGCTTTTTTTATTGGCTTTTGCGGACCAAATACGGAGAAACATCATTTTACAAAGTTGTACAGGCAATGGAGGACGAAAGAGATGGCACAGGCAACAGACGAAAGAAAAGAGAATAAGATGGGCGTGATGTCCATAGACAGACTTCTGATCACCATGTCCCTGCCCATGATGATCTCCATGCTGGTGCAGGCTCTGTATAATATTGTAGACAGCATCTTTGTATCCCGAATAGATGAGCATGCGCTGCGGGCGGTGTCTCTGGCCTTTCCCATCCAGTCCCTGATGATTGCGGTGGCGGTGGGGACGGCAGTGGGTATCAATGCCTTTTTGTCCAAGACCCTGGGACAGAAGCAGTATGACAAGGCCAATACCATCGCGGCCAACGGTGTTTTTCTTGAGACGGCCAGCGCCTTGGTGTTTGCCCTGGTGGGAATCTTTGTCAGCGGGCCTTTTTTCTTGAGCCAGACGGATATCCTGCAGGTGCAGGAATACGGTGTCACTTATCTGACCATCTGTTGCTGCGCAGGCTTCGGCATATTTCTGCAGATTTGTTTTGAACGTATTCTGCAGTCCACGGGCAAGACCATCTATACCATGATCACTCAGGGGGTGGGAGCGGTGGTAAACCTGATCCTGGATCCCATTCTGATCTTTGGATATTTCGGACTGCCGGAGATGGGGGTGGCAGGGGCGGCCGCAGCCACCGTTACCGGGCAGATAGTGGCCGCTGTGCTGGCCGTATTTTTCAACTGGAAATGCAACAGGGAGATTCGTCTGTCCCTGCGGGGCTTCAGGCCGGACTTGCAGCTGATCGGGCAGATCTATAAAGTGGGGGCGCCCTCAATTGTGGTCCAGGCTATCGGTTCGGTTATGACCTATGGCATGAACCTGATTCTGGCGGCGTTTGGTGCGGCCCAGACAGTGTTTGGCGTGTATTTCAAACTGCAAAGTTTTATCTTCATGCCCATTTTCGGTTTGAACAACGGTATGGTTCCCATCATCGCCTACAACTATGGCGCCGGCCATCGGGAGCGGGTAATCCGGACCATGAAGAGCAGTATTCTGTTCGCCGTCTGTATTATGCTGGCGGGGCTGCTGGCTATGGAACTGTTTCCGGCCCAGCTGTTGGGATTCTTCAATGCCACCCAGGAACTGTTGGATATTGGGGTGCCTGCTCTTCGGACAATCTGCCTGAGTTTCTGTTTCGCGGGTTACTGCATTGTGGTGGGCAGCGTATTCCAGGCCCTGGGCAATGGTGTGTACAGTATGGTGGTATCCATTGCCCGGCAGCTTTGCGTACTGTTGCCGGTGGCGTATCTTTTGTCCCTGAGCGGCAATGTGGACTTGATCTGGTGGGCCTTTCCCATAGCGGAATTTATGAGTCTGGGCATGAGCACTTATTTTCTGATGAAAATTAACCGGGACATCATACGGCATATCGGGGAAACACCGGGGCAGCCTGCCTAAGCGGCAGTCATGCGAAAAGGTTGAATTTACTTGACAAAAGCCTTATGGGCCGATATAATCATATCTGTGTCCGATACAGCCATGGGCGGGCACATGGATCTGCGGATATGGCGGAATTGGCAGACGCGCCAGATTTAGGTTCTTTTGCGGTTGTGATGGAATTGGCAGACATGTAAGATTTAGGTTCTTATGTCGAAAGACATGTGGGTTCGAGTCCCACCAACCGCATTAGCTGAAAACAGCCGAAAACTCAAAGAATTCTTTTAGAGAATCAGGGTTTTCGGCTGTTTTTTTGCTGCCTGCCTACAGGTACCTGGCGGGTTGAAAATACTTGACATTTAATTATTTACATGCAATACTATAAAAGAGTTTACAGTAAAAGTGTTTATAGTATTGAGGAGGCAGTATGCCAAGCAATCCCAAAATTCCCAAAACAACCATATTGAAACATGCATTAGACATGTTGATACAAGATGGCTATTCTTCAATTAATATCAAATCCCTGGCCAGGAGAATCGGTTGTTCTACCCAGCCAATTTCATGGCATTTTGGCAATATGGTAAACTTCCGTAACGCATTGACAGAATATGCTTTGCATTACGCGAATGAAAAAATGCTTTCTGCTTCGGAAGGAATGCCGGCTTTTTCAAATGTGGGGAAAAAATATATTGATATTGCATTTGATGAACCGAACCTGTTTCGATTTCTGTATATGAGTGGCGAAAGTGGATATCATGCCGGTGGTTTTGAGATTCTCACAATGGCTGACGCAAACGCAGTTATGATAGATCAGATAGCAAAACAATCAGGAATACCAGTTGATAAAGCTAAAGGATTTTTTATGAATTCCATAATTTACACGCATGGGCTTGCCTGCTTTATTGCATCCGGTTTAATAGAAGCATCCAAAGAAGAACTGTATGCAATGGTTGACCAGGGAGCATATGGATTTATGCTGCAGATGGGTTTTGGTTTGAGAAAGGAGAATGATGAAAATTAAAACAGAAGACATCGCTAAGAAGCGAATAGGGATATTTCTTTCCCTTATATTTGGAATATTATATATTCCCTGGATTATTGCGATTATTATACCAAGCCTGGGAGAAAAAGTATATGCGTTTATAAGTTTTCCGGCAGTATTTATGGGAACACCTGCGCTGTCTGTTTTTATCACCCGAAAGCTAACAAAAGATACAACATCACTGAATTTCAGCACAAAAATTTTTGAGAATAAGAGAGCATTGATATTCTCAGCGCTGCTCCCCGGCGCGGCCATCTTTCTGGGGACAATATTGTTTTTTCTGCTATTTCCTGATGATTTGGATTTTCAAGGCAGATATATTTCTGCAACATATGGAGCATTTGGCGCCCCCCAGAATATAGAACTGACAATCGGCTCGATGTTCATAATGGGCTTCATTGTGTATGTGGTGTCAGCGATTGCTTTTCCTGTATGGTATATTGCTCTCGGTGAAGATATTGGATGGCAGGGATATATGCTTCCTTTGCTGTGCAGGGAAATGTCTGTGAAATGTGCCGTGCTGATAAACGGCGTATTATGGGGGCTGGCTCACGCGCCGTTAATATACTATGGCATGAATTATGGTACAGATTATTTCGGAGCGCCATATACAGGAATGCTAATGATGGTTTTAGTAACGATCGTACTTGGAACATGGATGTCTTATATTACATTAAAGACAAAAAATTGCATGTATGCTGCAATTATTCATGGGGCTGCAGATATTATCGGAGAAGTAGGTACATGGATATCATTATCTTCAAAAAGCAGCTTGCTTGGTCCGATTCCGACAGGAATTATTGGTTTGAGTGTTTTGCTGACAGGGGCAGCAATCTTGTTTTTTAAAATGCCTGGAAATGATAAATGAGGGGCTGTTCTGCCCCATAAATCCCGGGGACGGCATACATAAAAGAAGAAGCAGGGCGCATACTATCCATGAGGTGATGAGATGGATAAAAAAGAACAGGAGCGTCAAAACCAACAGGAAAATCATGACAAATTCAACTGTATAACCCAGAAAGTGACGCCGGAAAATCAGAATCAGACCCACAACGCCCGCAAGGAAGGCATTCAGCCCATCAATCAGAAGCGGTAGGAGCGGATCCCGGGACGGCGGAGGCTGCCTATGTGCAGAGCACTCAGTGTGCATGGCATATCAGATGCGCAGCCTCCTGCGGTACTGGCTGGGCGGTTCACCGTAGCGCTGGCGAAAGCGCCGGGAAAAGTAGAAGGGGTCGCAAAATCCCAGATCCCCGCTGATCTCGCCGATGGGCTGGCTGCCCACAGCCAGGCGCTTGCATGCGGCTTGAAAGACCATATCCTCTACATACTGGTGAATGGTTCTGCCGGTCTCCTGATGGAAGCGCCGGGACAGGGTGGTTTCAGAGGTAAACAGGGACGCCGCGATCTGTCCGATGGTAATCCCCGCGGACAGATGGGCATGGATGTAGTGCATGGTGTCTTCCACCAGCGGCGTATAAGAGGCCACGGATTTTTGCAGAATGCCGTACTGCCCCAGCAGACGGAAGGTCAGACTGCGAATCTCCTGTTCCAGCAGAAACACATCTTCCCAGCTGTTTCCCCGGTATTGCCGGAGCATGTCATCAAATAGTTCTTTTTCAACAGGGCATTGTGCCACAAAGCCCAGACTGTGGGCCAGGTCATAGCCGTCAGGCTTTACCAGCCGCAGATGAAAATACAGTTTTTCCAGATAGTCGGCGCAGCTGTAGCTGAAAGTAAACCCGGCAGGGATGAAGTAGGCATACCCGGGCCGGAGCAGCAGTCTTTTTTCTCCCGCGTCGATCTGTCCTTCCCCGTCAGAGACCAGGTACAGGCGGGAATAAGGCGAACAGACCGCCTCGCTGTGCCAGTTGTCATGAAGCAGATACACAAATCCGCTGTCATCAATCTCCATATTCCAATGGTTTATATTTGCGACTAATTCCTTATTAAACTCATATCTCATGTTGAAATCTCCATATTGTTGATGTAAAAGCGCATGGACTGCCGGAGCCTTTGTACCTATACTGTAAGCATAGATTTATTTCGGAAATATGTCAAGATATTCCAATATGGAGGAGAAGATCATGTACGAGGCGACATTTGCATCACTGACACAATTCCGGTGCCCTGAGTGGTTCAGGGACGTAAAGTTCGGGATCTGGAGCCACTGGGGGCCCCAGTCCGTACCCATGTGCGGGGATTGGTACGCAAGAAATATGTACATACAGGGGACGGAACAGTATGAATACCATCTGAGGACTTACGGCCATCCGTCCAAGTTCGGCTATAAGGACATCTGCGCGCTGTGGAAGGCGGAACATTTTGACCCGGAGGGCCTGATGGAGAAATATTACAGGGCGGGCGCCCGGTTTTTTGTAGCCCAGGCTTCCCACCATGATCATTTCTTCAATTTCAAGTCCCGGTACAATCGGTTTAATTCCGTGGATATGGGGCCGAAGAAGGATATCTGCGGGTTGTGGAAGGCAGCCTGCGAAAAATATCATATGCCCTTTGGCTTGACGGAGCACCTGGGAGCCTCTTTCTGGTGGTGGAAAGACAACAAGGGGGCCGACAGCTACGGCCCTTATGCAGGCGTTCCCTATGACGGCAATGACCCGGCTTACAGGGATTTTTATCATGACAATTATGAGCATGTGACAGGGCCGGGGGAACCTGATCCGTGGATCTGGCTGACCCAGAACAGGGAATTCCACGAATATTGGCTGAAGGTGATGAAAGAGATCATTGACAATTACCATCCGGATCTGCTTTATTCCGACAGTTCCCTGCCTTTCTGTCAGGGGGCGGAAGCGGATGATGAGGCCTATCGTTATGGCCTGGAAGCGGTGGCTTATCTGTATAATTCGTCGGAGAATATCCATGGCAGAAACCAGGCCGTATACACCCAGAAAAACCGCTCGGAGAATATCTATAAGGTGGGGGCGCTGGACATAGAGCGAAGCCAGCTTCATGGCATCTCTCCCGATCCCTGGATGTCCGAGACCTGCATCGGCGGATGGTTCTATGACAGGAAGGCAAAATATAAGACGCCTCACCACATACTGGATATTCTGGTGGACACCGTGAGCAAGAACGGGACCTTCCTTTTAAATATTCTGCAGCGCCCGGACGGGACCATAGACGAGGAAGCCCAGTGGATTCTGGAAGAACTTGCAGAATGGTTTGCCATAAACGGAGAGGCCGTATATGGCACCAGGCCCTGGAGAACCGCAGGGGAAGGACATGCCAGTGTGGTGATTGACGGTTTCCGGGAGGAGCAGGTGGCGTGGGACGATGATGATTTCCGATTTGTGCAGAAGGATGGGAAATTGTATGCCTATGTGATGAAATCCACAGGGCGCAGAAGCACGGTGATCACCAGCCTGGAGGCCGGAGAGCAGGTGCGCGCCGTCAGGCTGCTGGGCCATGGCCCCGTGGGATTCTGCCAGCATCCCGGCGCGCTGGTGGTGGATTTGCCCGAAAAGCTGCCCACGGACTATTCCAATGTGTTGGAGATTTGTTTTCAAAATTGACGGATACTGGAGCTGGCTTTCAGAAAGGAATGCATGTTATGAAGGAAATATACAGTACATTTCGGCTGGGCGATATGTGCGCCGTTTACCTGCTGGAGAGGGACACGGGGACCTGTGGTCTGACGCTGCTTCCCTGGGAACTGAAGGACAGGCTGACTCTGGAAGGATGGTGGAATATTGAGCCGGTGGTCCAGATGAAATTATTGGGGGATGCCTATCCCGATGGTTTTTCCCATGGGCATTCCATGAGAAACAGCGCTACGGTGACGGGTCTGGTGTTCCGGGAGCAGAGGGAGGAGCGGCAGGGAGCGGTTCTGCGGGTGACTACCGTGCTGGAAAGAGAGGGGGTGGAGGTTTCCCATATACTGGAGTATACGGAGGGGAGCCTGTTCACGGTGCAGTATACCCGGCTGCATTCCCGCAGGGAGGCCGAAGTTGGGGTGGAGATGATTTCCTCCTACAATTTGTGTGCTTTTTCCGGTCTGGAGCCGGAACTTCGGATGGAGGATCTGGTGCTCCACCGCATGCAGAGCAAGTGGAGTATGGAGGGAAAGCTGGAGAGTGTTCCGTTTCTGGATCTGCAGCTTGAGCCCGCCTGGCTGCGGATCGGGGCCAACAGCCTGCGCTTCGGACAAGTGGGTTCCATGCCTGTGCGCCGTTACTTTCCGTGGATGATTGCCGAGGACAGGAAGTACGGATACGGCATAGGCATACAAGTATGCCATCCGGCTTCCTGGCAGATGGAGGTGTACAACCGGGATGACCGCATCGCCCTGTCCGGCGGCCTGGCTGACCGGGAATTCGGTCATTGGATGAAATACCTGAAAAAGGACCAGGTGTTTGAAACGCCTCCTGCGATTATTACGGCGGCCTGTGAGGATGTGGACGGTATCAGTCACCGTCTGACTTCTGCCCAGAGGGCCAATCTGGACAAAGTGCCGGAAGTGGAGCGTACACTTCCCATTATATTTAATGAGTACTGTACCACCTGGGGAAATCCCTCAGAGGAAAATATGCTGAAAATTGTTGATGCCCTGAGAGGAAGGGGAATCACCTACTGCGTCATTGACGCAGGCTGGCATATCCAGAACGGCAGCGACTGGTCTGATATAGGAGATTGGATCACCAACCAGAAGCAGTTTCCCAATGGGCTTTCCCATGTGGCCCGGGCCGTGCGGGAGGCGGGGATGATCCCGGGGCTCTGGTATGAGATGGAGGTGGCGGGGGAGGCATCCCGGATTTTCCGGGAGGAGGAATACCTTCTCCACAGGGACGGATACCCTTTGCAGACGGGACACAGGCGTTTCCTGGACATGAGAAAGCCCCGGGTGCGGGAATACCTTCGGGAGCGGGTGACGGAAAATCTGAGGCAGTGCGGTTTCGGATACCTGAAAGTGGATTACAATGACAATATCGGTATAGGCTGTGACGGTGCGGAGTCTCTGGGAGAAGGCCTGCGGCAGAACATGGCGGCCAGCCAGGACTTTTTCAGGGAATTGCGTCAGGAGCTGCCGGATCTGGTGATAGAGAACTGTTCCTCCGGGGGACACCGCACGGAACCTTCCATGCAGGCCCTGGCCAGCATGGCTTCCTTCTCCGATGCCCATGAGTGCAATGCGATCCCGGTGATCGCCGCCAATGTAGCCAGGGCCATCCTGCCGGCCCAGAGCCAGATCTGGGCGGTGCTGCGCCGGAAGGACAGCGAAAAACGGCTGTATTATTCCCTGAGCAATACTTTCCTGGGACGTATGTGCCTGTCGGGGGATGTGTGCGATCTGGAGGAATGGCAGTGGAGGATCGCGGAGGAGAGCATGGCATTTTATAAGCGCTGTGCGCCGGTGATCAGAAACGGGCGTTCCTTCCGACAGGGCCCCCATGTGGACAGCTACAACCATCTGCGGGGCTGGCAGGCGGTGTGCCGCCGGGGAGAGGATGGTGCGCAGATGCTGGTGGTGGCCCATTCCTTTGAGGCATGTGGGAATGTGGTTGAGGTACAACTTCCAGAGGCGGGAGGGCACTGGCAGATTTCGGGGGAGTTTCACAGGAAGGGGATTTCCGTGGAACTGCGGGAGGACAGGCTTCTGCTCTCGGCCATGGAGGCTTACGACGGGGCGGTAATCCTGCTTTCCTGCTGATCATTCACGAATCATTCAAAGACCGGAAAAAATGCTTGACGGGTTACGGGAAATATGGTATCCTGTCCACAAGTTAAAAGGGAGTAGTTGCAAAGGTGTAATCAACATACCCCGGCGCGTTTGCCGTGGTTACACGCTTTTACAGGACTGTAGAAGAACAAGACTTTTAGCACATAGGAATATGTGCTGAAAGTCTTTCTTGATTTATGGCATTCATGATTTATCACATTCATGGCAATTGAGTTCTTGCAGAGCGCGGAATCTATTACCTGCGGCAGAATCCTCCGGGCTACGGAAGTTCTGCGGAAAGAGTATGTTGACGCCCCGGTGCGTTGAGAATGGAGGATATTATGCAGATAGCTTTACAGCTTTTGTTGCTGGTGGTGGGATTTATCATGCTGATCAAAGGGGCGGACTGGTTTGTGGACGGAGCTTCCAAGATCGCGGACAAGTTTGGGATTCCCCAACTGGTGATCGGCCTGACCATTGTGGCCATGGGCACCAGCGCCCCCGAGGCGGCGGTGAGTATCGCTTCCGCGCTGAGAGGGGAGGGCAGCGCAGGCATTGCCATCGGCAATGTGGTGGGCAGCAATATCATGAATGTGCTGGTAATTCTGGGACTGACGGCAGTGATCCGGGTTATTGCGGTGAAGAAATCTACCATCCGCTATGAGATTCCCTTCACCATTGTCATCACGGTGGTGCTGGCTCTGCTGGGACTCACGGACAATACGGTGAGCCGTCTGGACGGCGGGATTCTGTGGGTACTGATGATCGTGTATCTGCTGTATCTGCTGCGCATGGCCAGAAAGGGGCAGGACGTGACGGAGGATGTGCCGGAGCTTACGGAGAAGGACACGCCGCTGCGTATGATTCTGTCCATTCTCATTGGAGGCGTGCTCATCGTCTGGGGCGCGGATGTGACGGTGGACGCCGCCTCGGAACTGGCCCGGCTGTTCAAGATGGACGACAGGCTCATCGGCCTGACCATTGTGGCCTTCGGCACTTCCCTGCCGGAACTGGTGACCAGTGTTACCGCCGCCGTCAAGGGGAAGGCGGACATTGCAGTGGGCAATATCGTGGGAAGCAATGTCTTTAACATCCTGTTCGTGGTGGGAACGGCGGCACTGATCACGCCTGTTACCTACAGCGCCGGTTTTCTGGTGGACAGTATGGTGGCGGTGGGAGCCATGGTCCTGCTCCTGTTATGTGTATTGCCGAAAAAGAAGCTGGGCCGTCTGGGCGGTCTGGTGATGCTGGCGGGATATGCGGCCTATTTCGTGTATCTGATTCGGTAGCGGCCCTGACCAGCCCTTGTGCTAGACCGTATCTTTTACCAGGGCTGCCGCGCCTGCGGCCATGATTGCCATTGCCACATAAAATTGCAGGGAGGGCCTTTCCCCCAACAGTACCATGCTGAATGCCACGCCCAGGAAGGGGGCAATGGAATAATAGGCGCTGGTCTTTGCAGCTCCCAGATGCTGCTGGGCCATGATGTAGAATTTAATGCTCAGCCCATAGGACACAAAACCCAAGAGCAGAATGGCGATAACCCACTTGGCAGCAGGTACGGACTCCTCCAGCAGCAGGGCAATGGCCAAGCTGCCCATGCCGGAAAAACAGCCTTTTATGACCACAATCTCGGTAGAACTTTTGTGGCTGATCTTTTTGGTACAGTTGTTTTCAAATCCCCAGCAGATACAGGCTCCCAGTACAAAAAAGGAGCCTTCGTTGAGAGTAAACGCGCCGATGCCTTCAAAACTGAGGATTGTGCTGGCGGCTGTAACCATAAGTATGGCCAGCCATAGCCGGGAAGAGATTTTTTCTTTAAAAAGGATCAGTGCGATCAGAGAGGTGGCCACAATCTCAAAATTGTTTAACAGGGATACATTGGCGGAGGTGGTTCTCGCGATGCCCAGCATCAGTAAGATGGGTGCAACGATATCCAATATCACCATGGCGACCGTATAGGGCATTTCTTTTCCGGTCAAATGTTCCTGCCGCTTCCCGGATTTGACAAATTTTTCAATACTTCCCCAGAGCAGCAGTCCGATTCCAGCCCCCAGATAAAGAAAGGCCGCTGTCATGGTTGCGCCGGCATGTCCCAGAATCAGTTTTGACAGGGGGATATTGATTGCGTACAAAGCTGCCGCAGCTATGGCATAAAGCATGGCAATATCCTTGGTTTTCATATCTTTACCCCCATCTGCGCGCTGTTGCGCGCACTCAAATCAATAGTTGAATATGTATTTTATTCAACATTTACTCCGTTTTTCACGATTCTCTTATCTATCTCACACAAGGATTATAGCACAAGCCCTACAGAGTCACAATGCCGTATTTTGCGGCGATACATTGCGGGCCCGGGCACCGAAAAAAATGTTGGGAAAAAATAGAAAAAGGGTTTGACAAAGGAAATAATATCTAGTATGATGAATGAAACGGAAAACGTTTTCCGAGGCATAATAGGCATAATGAGCGAAACATAAGGTTCCGTGGACAATGGAAAGTAAGCTGATTAAGGCATGGACGCGAAGCGGCCAGGAATTGATCACAGTGTATGTGCGCTTGCAGGGAAGATGCGGAACTTAAATCAAATTTAAATCAAACTTAAATTAAGAAAGGAGCAGGACACAAAATGACTTTGGAAGAGAGACTGCAAAAATGGACGAAAGATCTTTACAAGAAGGACATTGCCGACTGTACCAGTCAGGAACTGTATTATAGCGTCCTGAATGTAACCAAGGATTTGATGGGGGAAAAAGAAGCCATCACCGGAGAGAAGAAAGTATATTACATCTCCGCGGAATTCCTGATCGGCAAGCTGCTGAGCAACAATCTGATTAACCTGCAGGTCTATGGGGAGATGGAAGAATTGCTGGCTTCCAAGGGCAAGAGCCTGGCCGAGATCGAGGAAGCGGAACCGGAACCCTCTTTGGGCAACGGCGGCCTGGGCCGTCTGGCAGCCTGCTTCCTGGACTCCATTGCCTCTCTGGGGCTGCCCGGGGACGGCATCGGCCTGAATTATCATTTCGGCCTGTTCAAGCAGGTGTTTGCGGATAATTTGCAGACTGCGGAGAAGAACGAGTGGATTGAGAAGCAGTCCTGGCTCACCAGGACCAACACTTCCTACACTGTCATGTTCGGCGAAAAGAAGGTAAAGAGCCGTCTGTATGATATCGACGTGGTGGGATATGAGAATGGGATCAACAAACTGCATCTGTTTGACATAGAGACAGTGGATGAGTCCATGGTGGAGGAGGGCATTGATTTTGACAAGACCGAACTTGACAAGAACCTGACTCTCTTCCTGTATCCGGACGATTCTGACGAAGCGGGCCATCTGCTGCGGATCTACCAGCAGTATTTCATGGTCAGCAATGGGGCGCAGCTGATTCTGGAAGAACTGGAGGCCAAGGGGTATGATCTGCACAAAATGAACGAACATGCGGTGATCCAGATTAATGACACCCATCCCACCATGGTGATTCCGGAACTGGTCCGCATTCTGACCCAGGACAGGGGCTTTTCCATGGATGAGGCCATCGGCGTGGTGAGCAAGACCTGTGCTTACACCAATCACACCATTCTGGCGGAAGCACTGGAGAAATGGCCTTTGGCGTATCTGGAGAAGGTGGTTCCCCAGCTTGTACCCATTATCAAGGAACTGGATGTGCGGGTGCGCAAACTTTATCCCAATGAGAAGGTTCAGATCATTGACCGGGACAAGAGAGTACACATGGCCCATATTGACATCCACTATGGTTTTTCCGTCAACGGCGTGGCCGCCATCCACACGGAGATTCTGAAGGAGACGGAACTGCATGATTTTTATAAGCTGTACCCCGCCAAATTCAATAATAAGACCAATGGCATTACATTCCGCCGCTGGCTGCTGTCCTGCAATAAAGAACTGACGGCCCTGTTGGAGAACAAAATAGGCTGCGGCTTTAAGAAGGACGCGGCACAACTGGAGAAGCTGCTTGCATACAGCGAGGATCAGGAAACCCTGGACGCCATCGCTACCATCAAGAAACAGAAAAAGGAAGCCCTGGCCGCTTATATCAGGGAGAAGGAGGGAGTGGAGATCAATCCTGATTCCATCTTTGACATCCAGGTCAAGAGGCTGCATGAATACAAGCGCCAGCAGATGAACGCACTGTATATCATTCACAAATACCTGGAGATCAAGAAGGGCAAGATTCCCAAACGTCCCATTACCTTTATCTTTGGCGCCAAGGCAGCCCCTGCCTATGTGATTGCCCAGGATATCATTCACCTGATTCTGGTATTACAGGAGATCGTGAACAAGGATCCCGATGTGGCGCCCCATATGAAAGTGGTGATGGTGGAGAACTACAATGTGAGTTATGCGGAAAAGCTGATTCCCGCCTGTGACATCTCGGAGCAGATTTCCCTGGCCAGCAAGGAGGCCAGCGGCACGGGCAATATGAAATTCATGCTGAACGGAGCTGTGACTTTGGGCACCAGCGATGGCGCCAATGTGGAGATTCACGAGCTGGTGGGGGACGACAACATCTATATCTTCGGTGAAAAATCCGACGCGGTGATCGCCCACTACGCCAATGCGGACTACAAGCCGAAGAAGTTCTACCGCAACAGCAAGGTTATCAAGGAAGCCGTGGACTTTATTGTGGGTGAGCAGGCCATGGCAGTGGGGCACAAGGAAAACCTGGAGCGTCTGTATAAAGAACTTCTGAACAAGGACTGGTTCATGACGCTGCTGGATCTGCGGGATTATATCAAGGTGAAGGACAGGGCGCTGAAGGACTATGAGGACAGAGGCAAGTGGAAGCGTATGAGCCTGGTGAATATTGCTAAAGCAGGGTTCTTCTCTTCTGACAGAACCATTGCCGAATACAATGAGGATATCTGGAAGCTGCGTTAGGCCCAAACAGACAGTCGGGCGTTGAGGTGATCATATGGCGACAAAAACGAAAAAAAGCAAAAAAGGTTCCCGGCGGCAGAGCGGGATTCTGCTGCCCATATCCAGTATTCCCTCCAAATACGGGATCGGGGGTTTTTCCAGGGAAGCCTACGCATTTGTGGATTTTCTGGAGGCGGCGGGACAGAAACTATGGCAGATTCTGCCCCTGGGGCCCACCAGCTATGGGGATTCCCCTTATCAGTCTTTCTCCACCTTTGCGGGCAATCCCTACTATATTGATCTGGAGGCATTGATCCGGGAGGGTTATCTGACGGAGGAGGAGTGCGAGGCCGTGGACTACGGCAGCAATCCCTCCTATGTGGATTATGAGAAAATCTGGCTCACCAGATTCAAACTTTTGCGCATTGCCTACGTAAGGGCGAGAGAGGACGGCCTGCTGCAGGAGCAGGACTATTTGGAATTTGCAAAGGAGAATCAGGACTGGCTGGCGGATTATGCCCTGTACATGGCAGTGAAGAGCCATTTTCAGTATGTGTGCTGGGTGGAATGGGATGAGGACATCCGCCTGAGAAAGCCCGGGGCTCTGAAAAAATACAGGGAAGAACTGGCGGAGGAGATCGGTTTCTACCAGTTCCAGCAGTACCTGTTTGCTTCCCAGTGGAAAGCATTGAAGGCTTATGCCAACGAGAAGGGCATCCGTATTGTGGGGGACATTCCCATCTATGTGGCCTTTGACAGCGCGGATACCTGGGCCAATCCGGAACTTTTTCAACTGGATCAGAACAATATGCCCATCGGCGTGGCGGGCTGTCCGCCGGATTCTTTCAGCATCACCGGGCAGTTGTGGGGCAACCCGCTGTATCGTTGGGAGTACCATCGGGAGACGGGCTATGCCTGGTGGATCAGCCGCATCGCCTACTGTTATCGGCTGTATGATGTGGTGCGGATCGATCATTTCCGGGGATTTGAGTCTTACTGGTTCGTACCCTACGGGGATGAGACGGCGGAAGGGGGCCACTGGGTCAAAGGGCCGGGCTATGACCTGTTCAGAGCCTTGAAGGAGTCCCTGGGAGATTTGGATGTAATTGCGGAGGATCTGGGATTTTTGACCAAAGAAGTCATTGCCCTGGTGAAAAAGACGGGTTATCCGGGCATGAAAATTCTGCAGTTCGGATTTGGAGACGGCGCGGACAATGCCTATCTGCCGCACAATTATCCCTGCAACTGCATTGTATACACAGGAACCCATGACAACGAGACCATGTTGGGATGGTATAAGAATGCGGACGCCAGGACCCGGCGCAGCGCCAAAAAATATATGGATATCCGGGGCAGCAGGGACATTCCCTGGTACTTTATCCGGGCAGCCTTTGCCAGCGTGGCGGACACTGCCGTGATTCCCATGCAGGATTATCTGTGTCTGGACAATGCCGGGAGAATCAATACCCCTTCCACCCTGGGGGGCAACTGGGAGTGGCGGATGCTGCCGGAGGCGGCGACGCCCGAATTGGCCGGAAGGATCAGGGAACTGGCCGAGACATACGGCAGGGCATAATTTCCTGCATAAAGGAGAAGAGCCCGTCTGAATAAACATAGAACGCAGCCGTCTGCATGTCGGAACCGAGACATGCAGGCGGCTGTGGGTATTTTTACGGTATCGGAAATTCAGTGCCCGGAGGGCATGAAATCCTCCAGTTTATGCAAAGCCATGTAGGAATTGTGATACTCTTTGCGATAGGTTACGTCCTCGTCGAACCAGTCCGGGGGCAGGAAAGCCTGAGCAGCTTCGGTGCTGCCAAACTCCACCTCGGCCAAAACCAGGGAGGCCAGCTCTCCCTCAAATACATCCAGTTCGATGGTGAGGCTATAGTCCTTCGGCGGCGTGGGGAAACCGGGCTTGAAGCCGGGACATTCCAGGGGGATCAGATAACGGGTCTTGGACAGGATTCTCCCGTCCGCTTTCTCCCGCAGATGATAGTAGGCCTCTTCGCTGAGCCAGAGGTTATGCTCCTCCCGGGCCATCATGCCGCTGCCCTTGTAGGTCATATAATATTCGTCATTTTCCCTGCGCACCCGTACCACCGGATTGGTGGACAGGTATGCCTGCTCTATCCGGAGACGAGGATAACGCTCCAGATTGTCCGGAAGTGATTTCAGAGTAAATTTGCGTTCAATTTCCATCTGTATGTCTCATTTCATATTAGGTTTAATGGGATGCTGCGTTCGCACAATTCATTATACCCTATTTTGCGCAGAAAAAAAAGGGTGACAGGGGGAAAAAATGAAGGTATAATGAATTAAATATTTTTATGAACAGAAAATAGTGGATGGAGGCAGGAATAAATGGGCAGGATTGCGGTTTTTTTTGGGGAGGGATATGAGGAGATTGAGGCGTTGACCGTGGTGGACATTTGCCGCAGGGCGGAGTTGGAAGTGCAGATGGTGTCGGTGAACGGCCAACAGGTGGTCAATGGCTCCCATGGGATCGGGGTGCGGATGGATATGCTTTTCGAAGAAGTGGATTTTGACAGCCTGGATATGATCGTGCTTCCCGGGGGGATGCCGGGTACAAAGAATCTGGAGGCCCACCAGGGGCTGATGGACCAGGTGGATGCTTTTGACCGGGCGGGTCGATACCTGGCAGCCATCTGCGCGGCTCCCAGCATACTGGGGCACAGAGGGATCCTTAAGGGCAGGAAGGCGGGCTGCTATCCCGGCTGGGAAGAGCATCTGGAGGGGGCTTTGATTTCTCAGGACGAAGCCACCACAGACGGCCATGTGATCACCGGCAGAGGGATGGGATGCGCCATTTCTTTCTCCCTGGCCATAGTGGCCAGGCTGTTAGGCCAGGAGCAGGCGGACCAGGTTGCCCGGGCCATTGTCTACCGCGACAGATAGGAGAGGGCAGAGATGGAAGGAAAAAGGGAAGAACAGTTAAACAGGGGACTCCTGGAATTCATTCAGGAAAGTCCCAGCGTATTCCATGTTATTGAAAATCTGAAAAAAAGGCTGGAGAAGGCCGGGTTTGCGGAGAGGCGGGAGCAGGACAGCTGGGAACTGCAGCCGGGCGGTTCTTATTATGTGATTCGGAACGGTTCTTCTCTGATTGCGTTTCGGCTGCCGGAGGCTGCCGGTTCGGGAGAGGAGCGTCCTTTCAGAGGCTATCACATTGCGGCGGCCCACAGTGATTCTCCCACCTTCAAGGTGAAGGCTCTGCCGGAGACGGTGGCGGAGAAGCAGTATGTGCGTCTGAATGTGGAGAAGTACGGCGGCATGATCCTGTCCTCCTGGCTGGACCGTCCCCTGTCCGTGGCGGGCCGGGTGGCGGTGCGGGAGCCGGAGGGCGGCGTGGGTACGCAGCTGGTGAACCTGGACAGGGACTTGCTGGTGATTCCCAATCTGGCGGTGCATATGAACCGGGATATCAATTCGGGCTATGCGTACAATCCCCAGGCGGACATGCTGCCGCTGATGGGGCTGTGGCAGGAGCCGCAGGAAGAATCCGCTTCCCAGTCTCCCCAGGGGATGCTGCTTCGGGAGATTGCCCGGGAACTGGGGATATGCCCCGAGGATATACTGGATGGGGATCTGTATCTGTATGTCCGGGAAAAAGGACGGTTACTGGGCCAGGAGGGGGAATTTATTCTCAGCCCCAGGCTGGATGATCTGCAATGTGTATATGCGGGGCTGGAAGGTTTTGTGTCTGCCATACCCGGGCAATATGCCAATGTACTGGCGGTGTTTGACAATGAGGAGGTGGGCAGCGGGACCAGACAGGGCGCGGATTCCACATTTCTGGAAGATGTTTTGCTGCGGATACAGAGCAGCCTGGGCTATGGACCTTCCATGTACAGGCAGCTGGTGGCGGACAGCTTTCTGATCTCTGCGGACAATGCCCATGCGGTACATCCCGCACACCCGGAGAAGGCGGATCCCACCAACCGCCCGGTGCTTGGCGGCGGTATTGTGATCAAATATCATGGGGGGCAAAAGTACACTTCGGATGCCGTCTCGGCTGCTTGGATGAAACTCTGGTGTCAGCGGGCCGGAGTACCCTATCAGACCTTTGCCAACCGTTCGGATATGGCAGGGGGCTCGACTTTGGGCAATATCTCCACATCTCATGTGTCCCTGGCCTCCGTAGACATCGGCCTGCCTCAGCTTGCCATGCACTCGGCAGTGGAGACAGGATGCAGCCGGGCCACGGCATATGCGGTGGCCGCGTTACAGCAATTCTGGCAGGAGTGATATGGAACAGACATATTTTCAGAGAGCATTGTCCGATTTTGTCTATGATGTGGCCAGCGGAGGCGCGATCCGTCATCTGGCGGATCTGGGTTATACGGTAAAGCAGATACAGGAGAAACTGGCTTTTCCGACCCCTTATGAAAGGATTCGGAATACCGTGTGGAAACATCTGTTGGATACAGGGGTTATTTTTCGGGAGAATCCGGCTGGAGCAGAAGAGAAGGTGGAGTATGTGCGGGAGTATAATCAGTATGGAAAGGCCAGCTTTCGCCGGGTCACAATGCCCGTATCTCCTTCAGAATCCCGGGAATCCTGTCTGCTCTGCTGCTTTGGTCCGCTGAAAATGAAAGATCCGGAGCGGTTTAAGGAAGTGCTGGGGGCGCTGGAACGGGAACAGGCAGAATACATTGAAGGACTTCCCTGGGGTACGGAAAGGGTTTTTTATCGGCCCAACCGGCGTATGCTGGACATTTACCATGCGCTGGCGCGTGCCGGGCTCTCAGAGGGAGTCTGCTATTTTCCGGAACTTCGCTAAAGGGCATATTTGGGAGGAGAAGCGCATACTCTGTCAGGAGAAAACGGCAGATTCCGGGACAGACCCGGACAGAGAGTGTGTTATGAATCAAAAATTGGAAAACCTGTTGAACTTGGCGCTGGAGACGCCGGAAGCGGAACGTATGCGGACGGATAACCTGAATGTGGGCTTTGACGGCCAAAGCCGGGCCTGGGAATTGATTGTGAAGTACCATGGCAGCCTGGATGGCCTGCAGGCTCTGGGGGTGTCGGTGGAGTACCTGATCAACAGTTATGCCATCCTGACTGTGCCGGAAGGGCTGGTGGAGGCGGTAAGCAATATTGAAGAGATAGAATATGTGGAAAAGCCCAAGCGGTACTATTATCAGGACATGGGTCCTGCAGCGGATTCCTGTATGACACAGGTTACGCTGCGGGACCCTTTTTTGACCGGGGAGGGTGTGTTGCTGGCGGTGTTGGATTCGGGGATTGATTATACCCGACCGGAATTCCAGGATGGCGCAGGTCGCACCCGGATTTTGTATCTGTGGGATCAGACTCTGCGGCCGGAGGCGGGGAATGGAGAGCGCCAGCCGCCGGTCGGCTTTGCCCAGGGGGTGGAGTTTTCCGCAGAGCAAATTAATCAGGCTCTGGCGTCAATCAATGTGCAGGAACGGTATATGCTGCTGCCCAGTGTGGATACCAGCGGCCACGGTACGGCGGTGGCGGGTATTGCGGCGGGATGTCTGCCGGCGTATGGCAGCGTAGGCAGCAGGCCCGGAATATCCGGGAACGGTTTGGCGGAAAATCCCGGCATACCAGGCAGTCAATATCGGGGGGCAGCGCCTGCTGCGTCCCTGCTGGTGGTGAAATTGGGGCTGCCCGGAGAGGAAGGTTTCCCACGTACTACGGAGATCATGCGGGGGGTAACCTATGCTCTGCAAAAGGCCATGGAACTGGAGATGCCGCTGGTGATTAATCTCAGCTTTGGCAACACCTACGGCTCCCATGACGGAGGTTCTCTGTTGGAGCGATTTCTGGACAATGCGGCGGAGATCGGGCGTTCCGTGATCTGCGTGGGAAGCGGCAACGAGGGCAATTCCGCAGGACATGTGGCAGGGAATCTGTTTGGTGAGGGAAACCGGGCCGTATCAGGCAGTACGGCCGGGGCATTCAGAGGGGGTGGCACAGCCGGGACTTTCGGAGGGAGCGGGGCATTTGGAGCGACGGCATCGCCAGGTATGACGGGACCTGGCGGCACAGCCCGCCCGGCGGAAATCCAGTTGGCGGTGGCAGAGTACGAGCGTTCCTTAAGCATCCAATTATGGAAAAATTACAGTGATGTCTATCGTATCTATCTGCGTTCCCCCGGGGGGCAGGAGGCGCCGCTGCCGGAGCCGGTGGAGGACGGAAAATACACTTTGCAGTTGGAGCAGACCCAGATTCTGGTATATCTGGGTAAACCGCTTCCCTATGCGGCAGCTCAGGAGATTTATCTGGAACTGATCGTGCCGGCGGCCACTGCAGCCCCGGGACCAGGAATGGCAGATGCTGCGGCAGGAGGCAGGCAGTATATTAACAGCGGTGTATGGACAATCCGCATAGAACCGGTACAGACGGTTACAGGCCAGTATTATTTGTATTTGCCCAGTTATGCGGCCAGAAGCAGCCGTACCGGTTTTTATCAGCCCACTCCCCAGGTTACGCTGACCATTCCTTCCACGGCTGCGAAGGTTATTACTGTGGGGGCTTATGACAGCACTTACGACAGCTATGCGGATTTTTCGGGCCGGGGCTATGTGGATGCGGAACGCACTATAGGCGTGATCTCGGCCGGTTTGGTGAAACCCGATCTGGCGGCGCCGGGAGTGGGTATTCTGGCTCCGGATCTGTATGGAGGATACAGCCCCTTTACCGGGACTTCCTTTGCCACGCCCATTGTGTCCGGGGCAGCCGCGTTGTTGATGGAGTGGGGAATTGTAAGAGGAAACGATGTGTTTTTGTATGGGGAGAAGGTGAAGGCGTATCTGCGGAAGGGGGCGCGGCCACTGCGGGGAGAGGGGGAAGTGCCGAATGATCGGGTGGGCTGGGGAGCATTGTGTCTGGCCTCGAGTCTTCCGACTTGAAGTGGAAAAGAAATTATAGGAGATCCGCCAGCGCCGGGTTGCATGTGATTTCGATCAGGTAGATCTCGGCATGCCTATCACGCTTCCGTTGGTAGTGTAAAAAAGTTTGTGTCTTTGGTAAAAAATGGCTCCTTTTTGGTAAGAATCAAGATATGAAAATTCTTATCGAAAAGGAGTATTTTTATGCCGGTAGCAAAGGAACAGATTCGACAGATTATCGCAGACAACAACATCAGCAGTGTGGCAGATGTCTACACCCTCCTGAGAGATGGATTCAAGACAGTCCTCTATGGAGAGCGGCTGACCCAGTATCTGTAGAAAGGAAAGTCTGGGGCAGCGCACCCTGAAAGGGATGCTGCTGTTCCCATCCTTATCCCGTCGGCATTTATAGTATTGCCAGAAACCTCCATCCTTATTCCAGAGCCCACGAAAAGAAGCAGCCAGGATGTTTTATTTTGGTGCAAAAAATTAGAAAAATCTGTATAAAGGCGTGCAGATTGGTAATACTATAATCAGCAAGATAAATCGACAACAAAATCTAGCCTAGGATTCGACAGAATATTGTACATATCTGGATTTTACCAGAAGGATTTTTCCTCCATAGACACAGAAAAATTTACAGCCTCTCCTTTTCCCATGTTTATTTTGGCATATTTTCTTCTGTAATGGAATAGAAAGGCTGGTAAATTCGGTTTTTACACCGCTTTTACCAGCCTTTTAAGATTTAATGCAGTTGCCGATAAGAGGCATTCTTCCGTTGCTTTCTCAAGGCCTCTTTTCTCTATCTTATTCAGTTTTGTTTTCGTTTTAAAACGGCAAATGTTCTGCCCATATTTTCCTCAGCCGCATGATCCTCAGATAACCGCTGGTTCACCCTAAATGCAGACGGATACAAATTATTTATATAATATGGCTGTCTACCATATTGACAACTGTTTTTGTGTGTGTTATGGTGTATTTGCAATAGCAATACAGTTAAAACAGAAATGGTGGTGAGAATTTGGAAATAGTCGTAAGCAATAAAGCAAGCCGACCGCTGTATGAGCAAATTTCTTCACAGATTAAAGCCGCTATTATGAGTGGAGAACTGAAAGCTGGTGAAGCGATTCCATCTGTGCGTTCATTGGCAAAATCGCTGCACATCAGTATTCTTACAGTACAAAAGGCTTATGCAACTTTGCAGGAAGATGGTTTTATTGAAACAACTGCTGGAAAAGGCTGCTATGTGTCGGCACAAAACCAGGACTTCTATCTTGAAGAACAACAAAAGAAGATAGAGGAAAAATTTGCAGAGGCAATCGAAATTGCCCGCACAAGCGGAATATCTCTCAACAAGTTGACCGATTTGCTAACCCTTATGTATCAGGAGGATGATGGAGAATGAATGATGCTTTAATTATTTCAGGTCTAACTAAGACATATAAAGATTTTATGTTGAATGGAGTTTCATTTTCTGTTCCATGTGGTTCTATTGTAGGGCTGATTGGTGAAAATGGAGCTGGAAAAAGTACAACTATCAATGCAGTGTTGGGACTTATTCAGAAAGAGGCTGGCAGCATTTGTGTTTTAGGTAAAGAGCAACCAGATAACGAAATCAAGGAACAGATTGGTGTCGTATTTGACGGCAACAACTATCCTGAAATCTTTTCTACCCGAAAACTCAACCGGGTTATGAAAGACATTTATCATTCATGGGAAGAACACACATTCCTGAACCTTTTGAAAAAATTTTCTTTACCTACCGATAAACCGATTAAGCAATTTTCAAAAGGAATGAAAATGAAATTGGCAATCGCAGTCGCCTTGTCCCATAATTCTAAACTACTGATTTTGGATGAAGCCACCAGTGGACTTGATCCCGTCATACGAGATGATATATTAGACATCTTATTGGACTTTGCACAGGACGAAACTCATTCTATTTTGATTTCTTCGCACATCACTACTGACCTTGAAAAAATTGCTGACTACATTGTTTTTATTCACGAAGGGCAAGTAGTATTCTCAAAGCCGAAGGATGAGCTGATAGAGCAGTATGGTATCATTAAGTGTGGAGCCGCACAGTTCGAGGCATTGGATAAATTGGACATCATTGTATATCGCAAGATGGATTATGAATGGCAGGTGTTGGTTGCTGATCGGGCTGCCATGAAGAAAAAATATCCAAAAACACTGATTGATTCTGTTTCGATTGACGAAATTATGCTTCTTTATGTAAAAGGAGAAAGGGGGAAATAAAATGAAAGGCTTATTACTTAAAGATTATTATTTAATCAAGTCTGTGCTATATATCATACTTGTAGTTTTTGCAGTGGTTGGAATAGGAATGTCTTTTTTGACTTCCACATGGGTTTTAACTGTAATTGCAACTGTTATGCTCGGAATGATCTCTGTAACGACGATAAATATGGACAGAAACTCTGGTTGGAAAAAAGTTTCGCTTGTTTTACCTGTATCCAGAACGGCTGTTTTAGACTGTAAATATATCTTGTATTTACTACTTAGTGGGATCGGTTTGCTTTTAGGTGTCATTCTGGGTGTTGTGGCATCCATTATAAAAGGTCAAATTGACTATCAATCTATGATGCTATTTGTTGGTATCAGCATTGCTATGGCATTATTTTCTGGAAGCATGACAATACCACTCACATTCCTGCTTAGTGAAGAAAAAAGTATGTTGGCTTTAATCATTGCGTACCCTCTTTCCGCTTTCGTATTTGTAGGAGCTGCGCTACTAATTGACAACAAGTTGCTCGCTTGTGGTCTTGTAACTATTGTAGGTGTATTACTTTATTCGATTTCGTGGCTGATTTCGAGAAAACAAATTATAAATAAGGATATGACTTAAAAAGGAGAATGAATATGGTAAACAAAGAAAAGCGGTTTGAAACGATTTATACACAAGGAACTTCGTGGAGCATAGTCATTGATAATGAAACAGGCGTTAATTATCTTGTCCATGATACAAGTATAACCCCCTTATTGAATAAAGATGGGAGTATCGTTATTACTGATGTCAATAAGTAACTAATCTGGGGTCATCCTAAAAGGGCAGCCTACGAGAAAACGCCGGGCGCGGAGGTGTCAAAATCTCTGCGTCCAGCTTTTTATACTCGGTTTTGAGGGCGTACAGGTTGGGGAGCTTTGTGGTTCCCGCCTCTTTGAGCGCCGCGTCGTTTGCCGCGCTAATCTCGGCCAGTCTGCTTTCCAAGCCCTCGGAAAAGCACTTTTTTGAAAAAATCTGTTTGTTGTAACATTTCGCGGACATTTGGGGTTTATAATGGCCCTATCAAATATGGAGGTGATACAACTATGACATGGCCTTTTGAAAATGACACCAGCGCCATTGTAAAAAAATTAGCAGATCGAAGCATGAAAGCGGATAAAAGACGCAATGCGTTTATCGTTATAACGATTGCTTTTGCAGTTAGTTTGATGATGATATTAGCATTATATAACCTCGGAACAGACCGTGAATACAGGCTTTATCTGCAAGGACGTTATCAAGGCAGCTTTATTAACAGTACCAGTGCCGTCTTTGAAAAACTGGAACATAACAACCAGATCGAAGTAGTCGGCAAAGAGGCTGCAATGGGAACGAGCCGTATCAATGACTATACTTTGGATGTGTATTATAGAGATCAAAATGCACTTGAACTGAAAGGCGTTACCGACTTGCTGGGAAAAATGCCGGAGGCAGAAAATGAAATCATTGTGGAACAGTCCTATTTGGAGCATTTAGGGCTGTCGGTTCAACTGGATCAGACCGTTACACTGGATATGCCTTTTGGAGAAAAGCAGACATATCATGTTTGCGGCATTATTCAAAGCAGTAATGCATCCCGCATTTATCAAATCATTGTATCGGATGGTTTGTATAGCCGGTATGGAGAAGCGAACTGTTACGATCTTTTGGTCCGCTTAAAAAATACCGAAAATATGGACAGCGAAACTTTGAAGCTGTCGATAGACGAAATTGCGGAACAAAGCGGTGTACCTGAACAGTATGTTATGTATAGCTCTACCTACTTTGGATTGGCAGAAGAAAAATCTACGCAGGAGCTATTAGTGATTATCGGAGCAAGCAGTTTAATTGTACTGGCCTGTTCTTTGGTTATTTACAGCCTGTTCTACATTTCCGTTATTGGGAAAATACATGAATATGGCAGGCTGCGTGTGCTGGGGGCTACATCGGTTCAGATCAAGCGTATCGTACGAAAAGAAAGTTTTTTGTTATCCTGTGCCGCAATTCCTATCGGCGTTGTATTAGGAAGTGTTTTGGGCTATTGTTTCGTCCCGGACGGCTGGCATTGGATGACTACACTGAAATGCGCCGTTGTGATTGCCATTGTTACAGAAATTGCCTTAAAAATTGCTGTCCATACCCCTGTAAAGAAAGCCTCTATGGTATCGCCTATTGAGGCGCTGCGAATCAATACTGCTGATACACCGGCGACAGAAAAAACGCGGATCGAACATCGAAAAATCACGCCATCTTCGCTTGCCCGAATGAGCTTTGCCCGGAACAAGAAAAAAGCTATTCTAACCGTATTGTCTTTGGGATTTGCGGGAGTTTTACTGATGTGTGCAGCCACCTACCTTAATTCAAATGATGTAGAAAGCATGGCAAAACAGCAATTTACAAATGGCGACATTGCACTTTCCCTCGATCCCGCCAACACAAATGCGGAAGATCGCCCCGCCGGGATCAATGCACTTCAAACGGAAAATCCATTGGATGAAGTTTTGGAAGAAACAATTTCAGATATGGATGGCGTAAAGAATATTGAATTTATACAGGGCTGTGTTTCAAATATGGAATTTCCCACTCCTTTCAAGGATGGTAACAGCCATTTCTTTACCCAAATTGGAATTCCTGAAAATCAGTACGAGGACTTTTCACAAGGACTGATAGAGGGAACCGCAGACCACCAGAAACTTATCAATGGAAAAGGAGTTATCGTTGATAATTCAACCAGGCTGTTAAGCGACTATTATAATTACACCCCTCAAATTGGCGATATAGTCAAAGTGGAAACAACGGATGGACAATGGGAAGAATTTACTGTAATGGGGATTGGAAAAGCCCCTGATCTCGGTGGGGATTCAGCATTTTTCTATTTTCCGCAGGAACTCTTATCTATGATGAAAGAAAATGTTTCCAACTTCAATATGACCTGCATTGTAGATGTGGAAAGGGATCAGCTTACAGAAGTTGAGAATAAGATATTCCAGTTGGCAGAAAATCATGGAGGTATAGAAGTTTTCAGTATCAGCGATATTATTACTTATCTGCAAGAGGAAATGGATAACATAAAAATGCCGTTATATGGATTGGTATTTTTCATTGCTGTTTTTGGGCTAATCAGCCTTATCAATACGCTGATGACAAACATTATATCAAGGCAGCAGGAATTTGGTATTTTACAGTCTGTGGGATTGAGCAGTAGGCAATTCTCCAAAATGCTGCAAACCGAATGTTTTTATTATGTTGCTGGTACGGCTATTCTAACTTTAACGATTGGAACTTTAGCAGGATTTATACTCTGCAAAGTTTTCAATCAGGTTGGGACATTCGGGACATTGACTTATCATTTTCCAGTTTTAGAAATAAGTATATATTTTGCAGCGCTTTTCTTCATACTGGTAGTTTATTCCGTTTTCTCTGTACGATACAGCAAAAGGCATCCTGTGATTGAGCGTATTAAAACAATGGAGTAAATTTTCCTTTATCAGAAAATTATGTTTTCCGCAACATGGGATAATTTGCCTGTTATATCATCTGCAAAAAGCAAAGGAAGTGAGGATATGAAGCAGATTTTAATTGTCGAGGACGACAGTTTTTTGAGTAAGATGTTGGCCTACAACCTGACCGCAGACGGCTACGGCGTGACTTCTGCCCTAAATGCCAAAACCGCAGCCGCAGCCATCCGCCAGCGGGAATTTGATTTAGTGCTGCTGGACATCAATCTGCCGGACGGCAACGGTTTTGAGCTGTGCAAGCTGATCAAGCCCCAGCACCCGGACACCATTGTAATCTTCCTAACCGCCAACGATCAGGAGAGCGACCAGATACGGGGCTATGAGGTGGGTGCGGTGGACTACATCACAAAGCCCTTTGT